>ERZ501023.10-NODE-10-length-101166-cov-6.758909_pt1 | contig 101166 bp, 91 predicted proteins | sample MGYA00248839_ERZ501023 | MGnify/ENA primary metagenome ERZ501023 (study PRJEB25958, sample SAMN03398596) | human skin metagenome | study: EMG produced TPA metagenomics assembly of the Human Skin Microbiome Metagenome (human skin metagenome) data set.
TCTTTTGCCAAAAAGTGTTGCCCCTGAAACAATAAATTCAAACAAATTCTGCATATCATTTTCTTCTAAGAAGCTAATGACGTTTTCTTTGGAATTAGAAGTTAAGATCAAGAGTTGATAATTTTGGTTTTTAATTTGAGTTAAAGCTTCCTTAATACCTGGAATTGGTTTTAAGTTTTTAATTTCTTTATTTAATTCTGCTTTAACTTTTTTGATTAAATATGGTACTTTAAAAATAGAAATGCCTGACTGCTTAATAATTTCTCTAGAGTTCAGATTTTTAAGGTAAGCAATTTCCTCTTGACTTGTTTGCTTGTAGCCAAAATTTGCTGCTAAACGGTTACTAATATTAACCACCGTATCAAGAGTATCGGCGATCGTACCATCAAAATCAAAGATAATCACTTTTTCGGTCATTACGGGTGCTCTTGACAAGAATAATTCTGTACACCCATTGCATCTAAATTTACTTTTGCATTCCGCCGCAACATTTCTGGTTTAATCCGCCGCAGTGCGGAAGCTGGAAACCGCTTGTCCCACTCTGCATCAGAAATTTCAGCTAATTCTATCAGAGTAGGCGCAACATTATTAAGGTAAGGCTGAAACTCTAATACATCAGTTTGCCTTGCAAAACGTTGATTCCAAGGACAAACATCCTGGCAAATATCGCAACCTGCAACCCACCCTTGCATTTGAGATGCGATCGCCTCCGGTATCTGATCTCGATTTTCGATTGTATGATAAGCAATACAGCGATTGGCATCTACTATAAATGGCTGAGTGATTGCACTTGTAGGACAAGCATCCAGACAACGAGTACAGCTACCACAGTGTTGATTATGGGGAATATCCGGCGTTAAATCTAAATTAGTCAGCACTTCGCCTAAAAACACCCAAGAACCGTATTCGCGTGTGATTAAATTACCATTTTTAGCAATCCAGCCAATACCAGATTTTTGCGCCCAGGCTTTATCCCCAATTGGTCCAGTATCAGCATAGTAACGCGCCTGAATTCCTTGTCCAAGTTCAAGCAGCCAATTATTCAGTGCCTTAAGTTTTTTCTGCAATACTTTATGATAGTCTCGTCCCCAGCCATAGCGAGAAATCTTAGCATATTCACGACCATCAGGGCGTTGATCAGGTGTGTAGTAATTAAGCGCCACACAAATTAGCGATCGCACCTCTGGCATCACCAACCGAATATCCTGACGCTTCGGGTTCTTCATCCACTCCATATCCGCCTGATAACCAAGCGCCAGCCATGCCTGCAAGTGCTGCACCTCTGGTTGCTCCCCCACTGTTGCAATTCCAACTTTATGAAATCCCAACTCTAGGGCTTTTTGTTTTACCTGGCTACTGTTAACTGGGGTTTTCACTAGTAATTGGATCAATTACACTTACTGATCAGTATTATTCCATATCCCCATAATGTAAAGTTTATTTGCTTTTTGTAAAAAAAGTCCTAGATCCTTGTGGTTAGGAGATCAGGATTCGTAACTCAAATTTTGGCTTACACCCAATAATGCACAATCCCCGTAACTATCAAGTCCGTGCAACGATTTTTTCTAGCACTTAAGCGCCTAGCCTAATTCCCGCCGCGATCGCACTTTTCGCTCAACCAAGCATTGCCGTTATTGAAAGCGATTGGTTTTGAAGTAATTGAAGTTGAAGGACAAAAGTGTTTTAGACTTGTCGGTTGGCGTTGGATATCAAGTGAAACCCCAAAGTGCAATAAAGATTTAGCAAATAGATAGTTATGGAAGTCTCAATCACGCGACTGACAATTGATGAATCGGAAAAAGCACTCTTAAGCATTACGCTGTTTTGGGATACAACGCCTAGTCAGGAAACAATTGTCAAATTTCTGAGCAATTCTCAAAACATTCTATTATCAGCAGAGGTAGATGACCTACCAGTCGGTCAAGCCATTGGTTATCTTCTGGATCGTTGGGATAAAGATGAACCTATGTTGTTTTTGTATTCAATTGATGTAGCAGAAACCTACCGACGTAAAGGAATTGGCACAGCATTAATCGCAGCAGTCAGAAAACTTGGTCGTGTACAAGGTTGCTCTGAAGCATTTGTGTTCACGAATGAAAGCAATTTGGCAGGTATGCAGTTATACCAATCTACGGGCGGTAAAAGATCGAACCCAGATGATGTTGTGATGTTTGAGTATGATTAGCTTGTTGAAAGTTCCTGACTGCTAGACTCAGTAGTTTGATGGAGCAGGGCAATTTGTCAAGCGGCTATCTAATGTTGAAGTGTCTGAGCAATTTTTGAGCTTTTTGGTATCCAATTTTATCCCCTTGCTCAGAAAAAAGTTTGGCAGCTAGTTGTAAATCTTGCATTGCTCCTGAACGATATCCTAAACTTAAGCGTAAACCAGCCCGATGGAAATAAGCCCTAGCATGGCGGGGATTTCGCAATATCGCATCCTCAAAGTCCCAAAGTGCGCCTAACTCGTCTCCCAGTTCATACAAAACAAGACCCCGATTGAAATAGATATTAGCATCGTTGGGATTTTGCACAATTGCTTCGTTAAAGTCTAAAATTGCCCCCCTGTAGTCGTGGCGTTGAAATTTATCTTGTCCCCTCTTGAGCAGATTGACACTGCCTTGAGCAAGCATATTAGATGTGTTATTAACGCTTTGTGCCTCAACAGCAGGAGTGAACCCACTCAGAACAGTCGAGATGCTGAAGATAGAAATCACTACCCAAATTCTTTGCAGCATAGCCTGATGTCTATAGTTCATGGCGCTATAGGTCTAACAAAACAATCACCTGAGCGGCTTTCCGGTGGCGGGAACAGTAGTAGCATCAATAGTAATCCGCGAACCATCCCGATAGTAGTAACTGGTAGAACCGTCACCATGCTTGATACTCACACTGGGGACAGTCCTCTGACCTCTAGGAGTGGAGATAATACCGTTACCATTAATCCGCGAACCTTGGGGATAAGTACGATTGCCGCCAGTAAGCCTGGGGTTGCGAATAGTAGCATTACGATTGATATTGATGCTGGGTGAGGAATTAGGAGGATTCTGCTGTGAAAATGCCGGAAGTGCGATTGCAGAACTGATTCCCAACACTCCTATCAAATTTATCAGTGTCTTCCTACTATGCTTGAGCAGTAGTTTTAACATAACTATTAAACTTTTAAAGAAATGCAATATATCAAGTTATCCAAAAGACATTAGTCAAACAACCAACAAAGTGCAATCTCAGTTAAACCTTAATTTAATCCTATAAGGTATAGTGACTCAATTGAGATGCCCATTAGTCAGCACGAAGCACCTGCCTTGTTTGTAGAGGTTTTTGTACTGAGTGATAAAGCTACGCTTGTGAACGGGCGATCGCTAAGTGAGTGTCGCTTGTACAAGTTATCGCAATTAGGCTACTCAACAAGATATGCAGAAATTAAAGGCTCAGGGCAAATATTTCTGCATTACTTTCCAGCCAGTTAGCAATACCCAGAAAAATGCGACGACAAGGGTAATGTTTGTAGCAATGTGGAGCGATCGCGCCCCAGGTTTAGCACTAATTTGAGTCGCACTGCTAGCTGAAAGTAAAACTAACCCTACCACTGTCAAGCCAGCATAGAGGTGTGGAGACTGACCCAGTGTGCCAAAGCGATCCAACGTTCCCATAATCCCAATGGCTAGGAGTAGCAGGACTAACACTAAGATGCTACCGCCGCTAAGAGAGTGCAAAGATCGTAGCCATTTAGGACGTTCCCGACACCTTTGTCTAGCGCGGAACATTAAAATACCTGTTACTGCTAATAGTAAATAAGCTAGTAAGGACAAAGCCATTAAGCAGGCTGCGGTAGTTTCATATATGCACGAATAGTACATACAACTAAAATCCTTAAATAGCAGGCTCAATCACCTGCAAAGGGGTGTGTATATTTGTCGTGGTAACTGATTTTTAATACTGCGCCTTGACAACAGCAGCTTGTTTCCATCAGAGGCGCAAGAGCTGGCTTTAAACCAGCTCCTGGTACTTTACTTACTGCTGCGAGTTTTATAGCAAGACGGATTCAGACTCTTGCCACAGCGCGCTATAAGCCTTTTAAAAAAGCTGATAGCTGATAGCTAATTGCTATAAATCTAAACAAAAGCGAAGTTATCGCTGCTCAAACTCAAGTCTGAAAGCGCAACTCCTTGAACAAGCGCAATTAAGTCGCCGCCAAAAGATATGCCTGTTCCTGATGGCAGGCTAACTGGGGATGCAGCGACGCTAAAATCTTCAGCACTTCCAGATAGTTGAATAACAGAGCCGCTATTAATATCAAAGTCCGTGATCAGGGCATAGTCAGTATTACCGCCACCAAGATAATAAACCTGAGGTTCTCCCCTGGAGATACCTAGTACGACTCCATTGTCACCAAGGACAAAGCGATCGCTCCCTCCTTCACCAGCTAAGGTATCAATCTCGCCGTTACCAAATCCAAAGGCTGGCACAAAGGGGTCAACGCCAATTAAAACATCATTCCCAGCGCCAGCTAAGATGGTGTCATTACCGTCCCCACCAACAAAGGCATCATCCCCAGCGTTACCAACGAGGGTGTCATTTCCCAGACTACCAAAGAGCGTATCGTTGCCAAACCCACCCTCGATGCGGTCATTCCCAGCTTCGCCATCGGCTGTGTCGTTACCACTCTGACCAGAAAGGGTGTCATTGCCAGCACCAGCAAAGAATCGGTCATTTCCGTTACCACCAAAGCCTGTGTCGTTGCCTACTCCAGTATTGATAATGTCCTCGCCAGCACCGCCATTGACAGTGTCATTGCCAGCCTCAGCAAATAGTTGATCGTCCCCTAAACCACCAAATAATTGGTCATTCCCTAGATCACCAAATAGGACATCTACCCCTGCGCCACCATCAATGGTGTCATTATCAGCCTCACCGTTGAGGAAGTCATCACCATCGTCACCAAAGAGGGTGTCAGTCCCTGCACCTCCATTTATATTGTCAGCTCCTGCACCGCCAAAGAGGGTATCGTTCCCTTCTTCACCGTCAATGGAGTCATCGTCGTTTTGACCGTTGATGAAGTCATTGCCAGCACCACCAAACAAGACATCTAGCCCGTTACCACCATTAATGGTGTCATTTCCAACTACGCCAAAGACCTGAGCATCTCCAAATATTAGGTCGTTACCGTCATCTCCATTGAGAGAGTCATCTCCACCACCACCAATAATGATGTCAACGCCAAGACCACCAGAAACTGTGTCGTTGCCATCAAGACTAAATATCCCATCATTGCCATCAAGCCCAAAGATTTGATCTTCTAGATTGGTTCCAACGATTACATCCTTACCAGACGTGCCAGTTAGATTAGCCATATGTACTAGTAACCTTTAGTAGAGATTTTGTGGATTGGAAGAGGTGAATTCTGAACTTTAGACATCATTTAAAGATCAGGAGCCTCCACTTACTCTTCAGGCTCGGTTTATTGAATTTCGTACTACCTATACAAACTTCACATTAAGTTCATCAAAGCTTCACATTGAGATTGTGTTACCAAAACTTCTGCCTTGAATTGCTTGCTCAGTGCTGCTAAGAGCTTCAGGACGCTAACTAGTTTTTCCTTTGCGGAGAGTTGCAACATTTCGCCAGATTTAGACTAACAGAGCGTGTAACTCTGACTTCTTGGTGACGTAGGCGGCTGTTCTCATTTTCAACTCTGGGTCAAGGCACAGTCTTTCTAAATGGTCGGCTGACTCAATCAAACGTGGATCAACCTTATAGCCATCGGTGACATCCTAAAACTTTGCTATTTAATGTAAAGTTTATTTGCAATTTGTAAAGAAGTGTTGCATACTTTTTGCAGGAGACAAGGATTCGTAAGCCAAATTTTGGATTACACCGACAACGAATCCAATAAAGCAGATATGCCCTTGACTATCGAATCGGCTCAAACGATTTTTTCTAGCACTCAAGTCCCTAGCCCAATTCCCGCCGCGATCGCGCTGTTCGACCAACTAAGCGTTGACGATCAACTGGCATTACTTTGGTATGCCTACACTGAGATGGGACGCACAATTACTCCCGCCGCGCCAGGAGCAGCACGCTTACAATTTGCGGAAAATTTACTCAAGCAAATTCAGCAGATGTCCAATGACGAGCAGATGCAAGTTATGCGGGATCTTGCTACCAATGCCGACACTCCTATTAGTCGTTCCTATGGTGCATTCAGTGTCAATACTAAGCTGGGTTTCTGGTATCAGTTAGCAGAATTAATGACACAAGGACTTGTTACTCCCATTCCCACAGGCTATCAAATGTCTAGCGGTGTTCAAGCAGTGCTAGAAGCAATCAAAAAACTCGATCCAGGTCAGCAAATTACAATATTGCGTAATACTGTGATTGACATGGGGTTTGATTCTGCTCTTATTTCCAATAAGTATCCAAAAACAGACTCGACGATCGCACCACCAAAACCATCCTCTACTGTTGAAGTTACGATTGAGGGCGTTACCGAGCCTACGGTACTACGCTATTTTGAAGCAATGAACGCCGGAGACCTCCAGGCTGTTACTGCTTTATTTGCCACTGACGGAGCCTTGCAACCACCGTTTGAGAAACCAATGGTTGGCTACGAGGCGATCGCTGCATATATGCGTGAAGAAGCACCAGGACTTAAGCTACTACCTGGACAGGGCATCTCCCGCATCCAAGAAGATGGTTCAAAGCAGTTTAAAATTACAGGCAAATGCCAAACTCCCTGGTTCGGTGTCAACGTTGGCATGAACCTTGCCTGGCGATTCTTAATAAATCCCCAAGGTAAAATTTTCTTTCTAGCAATTGATATGCTTGCCTCTCCCCAAGAACTACTAAACTTACGTCCTTCTTGAGAAAAGGAGACGGAAGAGAGGAGACAGGAGACAGGAGACAGGAGACAGGAGAAAGTTATCTTGGATGAGAATATTTTGTAGCTCACTTTCTTTGTTAGAATCCAGCTTTTCTTGATTACGGATATTGGAGCTAGTTCTTTTCTGTTTTCCTAGTCTCTAGTTTGCTGAGAAATTCAGCTTGTCTCAGCTCAAGCTCGACATAATATCTCTACAGATGCAGGTTTCTACCTGCTTTTTTATTTAAGCTAATTTTACTCTCGTCTTTTGTTTCGCTAGCCAAGAATATTATGAGTGCTGCTGAATCTACGCCCCCAACACAGCCTTGTGTTGATGCTATTGATGCAAAGACGATTGAGGGAATTACAGAACCAACTGTACTGCGTTATTTTGAAACGATGAATGCTGGCGACTTTGACACTACAGCTGCTTTATTTGCTGCTGATGGATCGTTAAAAGCTCCTTTTGAATCTCCCTTTATCGGACAACAGGCGATCGCAGCTTACTTCCACAAAGAAGCTCAAGGTATGAAACTAGAACCAGGTGAGAGTGTTGTTGAGACTTTAGAAAACAATGAAATTCAAGTTCAGGTATCCGGGAAAGTCCAAACTAGTTGGTGTGGTGTCAATGTAGCTTGGCTATTTATCCTCAACCAACAGCACGAAATTACTGCCGCTACTATAAAACTCTTAGCTTCTCCCCAGGAATTATTAAGTATGCAGAAGCGGGAGTAAAAAGAGGATAGGGTAATCGGGTGACGGAGAAGGTGCGAAGGCTTAGTGCAAATTTCCTTGTCCCCTTATCCCCTTGTCCCTTGTCCCCTTGTCCCCTCTTATCCTACTAAACCAGAACGTAAAGCGCGGACGGCAGCTTGAGTGCGGTCATCAGCACAAAGCTTGTTTAAGATGTTGCGGACGTGAGTTTTAACTGTTCCGACTGTGATGTATAGCTTTTCCGCAATTATCGCGTTACTGCAACCTTCGACAATTAGTTGTAAAACTTCTAATTCTCTTTCTGTTAAGGGGTAAGCAGCAATCATTTGGTCGTACTCAGCATCAGCTGCATTAATTGCAACTGTTTTGTTATCAATTGTCACCTCACCACCTTCGGGAGTTTGTTGCGCTTGCTGCAAGACAATCCGGGCGATCGCTGGATCAACCCAAGAATTACCGCTGTAGGTTTGACGCAACGCTTCTAGCAAATTATCAAAACTAATATCCTTCATGCAGTAAGAATCTGCTCCGGCGGCAAAAGCGGCTAACACTGCTTCTTTGTTATCCCGCAGGGTCAAAATCAAAACTTTAGTCTGCGATTCTTCCCCGTTCTCCTCTTGGTTCGCTTTAATTTGCCTCGTTAATTCAATGCCATCTTTGTCGGGTAGTCCAATATCAACTATGGCAATATCTGGATGAGCTGTTTCCAAAAGCTTCAAACCCTCGCTGGCATTTGCTGCTTCCCCCACAACTTCAATTTCTTGGCGCTGTTGCAGCGCCGTCCGAATCCCTACACGAGTGAGGTCGTGATCTTCAATTAGAGCAACGCGAATTTTAGTCATTATCAACATCCGCTTGTACAATTGTTAACTTTAAAATCGAATTTAAAAAACCGCTAGGGGTCAGCAATTCGAAAATACCTATCAATTTGAGTAGAGATTTCTCCAATAGCATTGAATTCAATTTTAAAATTTTGGGCGATCGCGCTCATTACCCTCAATAGCATCAGCATACTTTAGTCATAGCTCCAAGCAAACTTAATTCTAGGTGAATTCTTACCATGCTTTTGAGCTACTAAAAATTTCACTTTAAACTACAATCACTTGAAGATTAACGCCATATTTTATCACAGAATAATGGTAAATAAAGTTACCATCAAATAATATAATTAAGCTTTTTTGCTATGGATCTCAACTCTAAATGGAAGTCCGAAGCGGCAAGCCAGCCAGAAAAGGGACAAATAGAGCAAATTAGTGGAGATTCCTTTCCTAGTGCCTTACAAGCGTTGCAGGAAAGCGAGGAGCGCTATCGCTCTTTAGTTATTGCCACATCTGAGCTTGTCTGGACTACTAACCCCGAAGGACAAGTTGATGATATGCCAGCTTGGAGGAATTATACAGGTCAAAGTGTTGCCGAAGTTAAAGGTTGGGGTTGGTTAGAGGCGCTGCACCCAGAAGATCGCGATCGCACAGCCGAAATTTGGAGTCATGCCGTTAGTACCAAAAGTCTTTATCAAACTGAATACCGTATCCGCGCCGCCGATGGCAACTATCGCTACTTTTCGGCTCGTGGTGTACCTGTTTTAGCAGCAGATGGCAGTATCCGCGAGTGGGTGGGAATCTGCGTTGATATTCATGAGCGCAAAGCAACAGAAGCAGCGCTAAAAACCAGGGCGGAAGAATTAACTTACGTCACCGCAATTTTGGCGCAGACTAATGCCGCCTTAGAAAAGCGTAACCAAGAACTCGATCAATTTGCTTATGTAGCGTCTCACGATCTTAAAGCACCCTTAAGAGCGATCGCCAACCTTTCGCAGTGGATCGAAGAAGACATCGGCGACACCTTAACCCAAGACACCAAGCATCAACTGGACTTATTACGGGGGCGAGTCCACCGCATGGAAGCTTTAATTAACGCCTTACTGCAATATTCCCGCGTCGGACGCATTGAGGCAGCAACCACAACTGTTTCTGTTGCCACTCTCCTAGCAGAGATCATCGACTCCCTAGCCCCACCGCCTACTTTTACGATTGAAATCGCCCCAATGCCTACTTTTGTAACCGAGAGGTTGCATTTAGAGCAAGTATTTACTAATCTAATCAGCAACTCTATAAAACACCACCCAAAGATAGATGGCAAAATAAAAATTTTTGTTAGTGACAAAGGACAGTTTTACGAATTTGCGGTAGCCGATGATGGCGCTGGCATTGCTCCGCAATACCACGACAAAGTATTTGTAATTTTTCAAACTTTAGAAGCACGGGACAAAGTAGAAAACACTGGTATCGGTTTAGCAATAGTAAAAAAAATTGTTGAAAGCCAAGGCGGAATTATTCGCGTAGACTCCCAAGAAGGACAAGGAGCAACTTTTTATTTCACTTGGCGCAAGCAACCTACCAAATGATTGATGCCGAAAGCCCTAGCAATCATAAATGATAGAACATATAACAATTCATAACAGAAAAAAACATGACTAACATCCTGCTTGTCGAAGATGACGAAGTGGATGTAATGAACGTGCAAAGGGCGTTTAAAAAAAACAAAATTAACGATCCACTTTATATTGCAAATAATGGGCTAGAAGCATTAGTCATGCTACGCGGCAACGGTAATCCACCGCCAATTCCACCCCAGCAAAGAATAATTTTGCTCGATCTTAATATGCCAAAAATGAATGGTATTGAGTTCTTGCGAGAATTACGATCTGATCCGCAATTAAAAGCAATTCCGGTGATTGTATTAACTACATCAAATGAAGATAGAGATAAAGTAGAGGCTTATAACTTAAATGTTGCTGGATATATTCTTAAGCCAGTTACCTTCTCGAATTTTGTAGCAGCAGTGGCAACACTTAATAATTATTGGTCATTAAGTGAAATACCTTAACAAAATAGAAAGAACTTGAAAGTAAAAAGTCAATTTTTACTTTTGATAAGCAAATGGAAGAAACAGTTAAAATTTTGGTGGTGGATGATGATGAAGTAGACCGCATGGCAGTACGTCGGGCTTTAAAAAGTGCTGGCGTAAAAATGGAATTTTTAGAAGTTGATAGTTGTGCCGGAGCGATCGCAGTTCTCCAAGAAAATACCTTTGATTGTGTTTTCCTCGATTATCTGCTACCGGATGGCGATGGCTTAACACTTGTGCAGCAGATCAGAGCTTTAGAAATTACTGTTCCCTTAGTAGTATTAACAGGACAGGGAGATGAACAAATTGCTGTCCAGGTGATGAAAGCGGGAGCTAGTGATTATGTATCTAAAACAAATTTATTACCCCAAAATTTATACCAAATTCTCCGGCAAGCAATTAGGCTACACCGAGCTGAAATTGAAGCAGCAATAGCTAATGAAAGGCTGAGGCAGAGTGAGGAACGCTATCGCTTAGTTTTAGAAGGAGCCAACGACGGTATCTGGGATTGGTATTGCGCTACAGACGAAGTTTATTGCAATGATCGGGTTTTAGAAATTATCGGCGAAGCGCGATCGCAATTTAGCTTGACTCCAGCTACATTTACAGCGCTGATGCATCCAGAAGACTTACCAAAAGTCAAAGCAGCGATCGCCGCCCACCTAACGCAAGGAGAAAAATGTGAAGTAGAATTTCGGCTGCGCCATACTTCCGGACACTACCGTTACTGTGTAGCTAGAGGTAAAGCCCAACGGAACGCTCGTGGCTGTCCCTTGCGGATGTCAGGTGTTATTAGCGATATTACAGAGCGCAAGCAGCTAGAAGAAGCGCTGAGGGCAAGTGAATCGAGATTTAAGCGGTTAGCTGATGCTAATGTAATTGGCATTATCTTGGCGGACATGAGCGGCAACATCCTAGAAGCCAATGAAGCTTTTTTGCAAATTGTGGCATACACTAAGCAGGATTTAGCTTTAGGAAAATTGCACTGGCTAGAAATGACACCACCAGGATATGCAGAGGTCGATCAGCGAGCGATCACGGAACTAAAAACATCTGGAGTTTTTACTCCTTTCGAGAAAGAATATATCCGTAAAGATGGTAGCCGCGTCCCCATCTTAATTGGTGGTGCATTAGTAGCAGAATTAGCAGCAACAAGTATCTGCTTTGTGCTAGATTTAAGCGCTCAAAAGCATTCCGAAGCAGAAATTGTCAAGCTAAATCGCTCTCTAGAGCGGCGGATTAGCGAAATGCAAACATTGCTAGATGTGATCCCGATTGGGATTGCGATCGCTCAAAACCCCGAATGTAGCTATATCAAAGTTAACCCCTCGCTTGCAAGACTCTTAAAATTACCGTCTGATGCCAACGCCTCTAAAAGCGCTCCCGAACCACAACAGCCATCCTACAAAGTGTACAGTCATGGACAAGAAATAGAAGCTCTGGAACTCCCCATGCAGTACGCCACTAATAATGGCGTGGAAGTGTTAGATGCTGAACTTGACTTAGTTGTCCAAGAAGGCGATCCAGCTATCAAACTGATTGCTAATGCTGCACCTTTATTCGACGAACAAGGCAGAACTAGGGGTAGCGTTGGCGTTTTTTGGGATATCACTGAGCGAAAGCGCATAGAGGAACAAGAGCGATTTTTAGCCGAAGCTAGTGTTTTACTAGCAACATCTCTAGACTTTCAAACCACTTTAGAAAATCTAGCTCGCCTAGTTGTACCCCAAATTGCCGACTGGTGTACGATTCATGTCGTCGAAGAAGACGGTTCGTTGCGATTAGTAACTGTAGCACATAAAGACCCAGCAAAAACGCAATGGGCAGAGCAGCTACAGCACCGCTATCCTCTGAAGCCAGATGCAAGTTACGGGACACCGCAGGTAATTCGCAGTGGTCAATCTCAGTTTTACCCAGAAATTCCAGAGGCTTTCTTCACGGCTGTTGCTCATGACGCAGAGCATCTGCAAATTCTCGGAGAAATGAGTTTAAAGTCAGCGATTTATGTACCAATGAAAGCGCGGGGACGGACTCTAGGCGCGATCGGGTTTATATTAGCTCAGTCGGGTCGTACTTATACGCAAGCAGATTTGACCTTAGCAGAAGATATCGGTCGTCGGGCAGCTTTAGCAGTCGATAATGCCCATTTATATCAAGAAGCAAATGATATCGGCGAAAATTTGCGTCAAGCGATCATTATTTTGGGCGAACAGCAGCAACAACTGCGAGTGTTGCAACGCATAACTAATCTTTTGAATCAGCGCCTCACTAACTTACCCAGTTTATTACAAGTGATGGTAGGGGCAGTTCATGATGGCATCAGGAATGCTGAATTTTGCTTAATTGTCCTCTACAACAACAAAAGTAATGAATTAGAATTAACCGCTACAGCTGGACTTGGCAGAGAAAGATTACTACTAGCAGAATTATTTGATTCCAGCGAAGGCTTACTAAGTCAAGTTTTTTTGACGGGTAAGTCTAAACTAATTCAGAGGCAAGCAGAATTTAAGCTCTCGCCTGAGATGCCAGCTTTAATTTATGCAGTAGCAATTGAATCAGCACTGGCGGGAAGACTGGGAGTGTTGGCAATTGGTAATTGGCACAATGCCGATGCTTTTGATGTAGAAGACCAAAATTTATTGGATGCTGTCGGGGAACAAGCAGCGATCGCTATTAATAATGCGCGAATGATTAACGCCCTAGAAGAGCGAGAAGAACGTTTAGCTGTCCAAAATGAAACTTTAGCACGTCAAAATAGAGAACTAGAATTAACACGCCAACGCATCGAGCAACAAAACCTCCAACTAATAGAAGCAGCGCGGCTGAAGTCACAGTTTCTCGCCACTATGTCGCACGAACTCCGCACACCAATGAATGCTGTTATTGGCTTTGCTCAAGTTTTGTTACGCCAACGTACTGCTGCCTTAAATACTTTTCAAGTTGACTTAGTGCAGCGTATTCTTAACAATGGCAAAAATTTACTGGCACTAATTAACGATATCCTCGACCTTTCTAAAATTGAAGCTGGTCGTCTAGAACTTAAACCAGAAGAATTTAATCTTACCCACCTATTATTAAGAACGATCGCCGATCTCCAAACGCTTGCCGATCAAAAGCACCTACCCTTAAAAGTTAACGCCCAACTGAACAATCCGATCATAGTTAACGACAGCAATTGCTTACGGCAGATTTTGGTTAACTTGCTTTCTAACGCAATTAAATTTACAGAAACTGGAAGTGTGGAAGTGACACTAAATGAATCGCCGCCGCAAGTAGAGATCAGTGTTAAAGATACTGGTATTGGCATCGCTGAAACTGATATTGAGCATATTTTTGAAGAATTCCGGCAAGTCGATCAGACAACTACGCGCAAGCATAGCGGCACTGGTTTAGGGCTGGCAATTACTAGATCACTAGTACATCTGATGAAGGGAACAATTACAGTCGAAAGTAAGCTAGGTGAAGGTTCTACCTTCCGCGTTCAGTTGCCTCGCCAGATATAAATAATAAGGAATAATTGCTCAATTTTCATTGTTACTTTTGCAGGAAAAGAACTGGCTACTCTGCTAGCCTAGAATTAGCAGCTTTAATTAAGTAAAATTTTGCTGACAAGTGCGATCGCTCTCCTGCTGATTGCTATCAACCGCCCGTATAGGAGAAATAAATGATCGGTCACGACATTATTGTTGTTGGTGCTTCCGCAGGTGGCGTAGAAGTGCTTTGTCAATTAGTGCGCGATTTACCACCAGATTTGCCAGCTGCAATCTTCGTCGTCCTCCACATTTCTCCCCAAGCTACTAGTGTTCTGCCGCAAATTCTCAACCGTAGTCGCCAAAAGCGCTATAAAGACTCTTCTTTCCTGGCTGCTCACGCCCAAGACGGCGAAGAAATTGTCCAAGGCAGGATTTATGTTGCGCCACCAGATCATCACTTGCTAATTAAAGAAGGCTACGTGCGGGTAACGCGGGGTCCCAAGGAAAATAGTCATCGCCCTGCTGTCGATCCTTTATTTCGGACGGCAGCACGAATTTACGGGCGGCGTGTTGTTGGCGTAGTGCTATCAGGTACGCTTGACGACGGCACTGCGGGTTTAGTAGCAATAAAGCTGCAAGGCGGTGTGGCGGTTGTCCAAGATCCTGAAGATGCTATGTATTCAGGAATGCCAACGAGCGCAATTGAGAACGTGGCTGTAGACCATATCTTGCCAGTTTCTGATATTGCGCCTGTTTTGATGGCTATGGCTAAACAACCGATAGAGGAAGGAGAAGAAAGCGTGTCTCAAGATATGGAAATAGAATCTGATATGGCAGAACTGGAGTTGGAGGCAATGCAAAGAAGCGATCGCCCCGGAACACCCTCACCGTTTGCTTGTCCAGAATGTGCCGGCGTACTTTGGGAACTCAACGAAGGCGGGGTACTACGATTTCGCTGCCGTACAGGTCACGCTTACTCTGTCGGTACTCTATTGGCAGAACAAGCCGAAGCAGTGGAAGATGCTTTGTGGAGTGCGCTGCGGGCATTGGAGGAGAAAGCAGCATTGGCAAAGCGGATGGGGATTCGGGCGCGAGATCGCCAGCAATTTTATTCAGCAAAACATTTTGAAGAGCAATGGCAGGATTTACAGCAGCGTGCTACTGCGATTCGTCAACTGATTATCAAAGAAGGTGATGGTCAGATGCCGGATGCAGATGTTATAGCCGCCGTCGGTAATGGTCAGGTAGTGAAGCAAGAAGGTGTAACAAAGCAGAAAAGAGCAGATAATATCAACTGTGTCTCAACCTTACAAACGTTGGCGATCGCCACATCTACCGAAGGAATATCTGCTTTAAGGCAGGTTTTATCTAGGTTGCCAGATCAATTTCCGGCAGCGATCATCGTAGTGCAGCACAGCAGCCTGCAACACTCCAATCAATCAGTTGATATCCTTGCTGAATACACTACCTTAGAAGTCAAAGAGGCAGAATTAGGGGATTTTTTACAACCAGGAAAAATTTATATTGCGCCGCCAAATTATCACTTGCTTGTCAATAACAATGGGAGTCTCGGCTTATTACAATCTCAGTTAGTGCATTTTGTGCGTCCCTCGGCTGATTTGCTGTTTGAATCAGTGGCGGCTACTTTCAAAGAGCGGGCGATCGCCGTAGTTTTGAGTGGCAAAGGCAAAGACGGAGCGCTGGGAGTACAGGCAATTAAAAAAATGGGTGGCAAGGCGATCGCTCAAGATCAGACAACTAGTGAGTATGTCGATATGCCTGAAGCGGCGATTAAGACAGGCTGCGTTGATTGGGTTATACCTCTAGACAAAATTGCTGCCACACTGATCGACTTGGTAAAAATTGGCGATCAAATCATTAAGCAATCTTAAGCGATAAAAGTAAAACAGGTGATCTTAATCAGGACTTAGGCATCAAGAACCTCAACCCTTGATCCCCCCTAACCCCCCTTGTTAAGGGGGGGATAATAAAAAGCTCCCTTGTTAAGGCAGGGATAATAAAAAGCCTCCCTTGTTAAAGGAGGTTGGAGGGATCAAAATCTCAGACTTCAAGCGCGATCCTGCAATTAATATATCCTTTATCTCTGATTCCTTTTTTTCATGAGTCCTTCGGAACAAAACCCTGAATTTGAAGCGCTGCTGAACTACATCAAACGCAATCGCGGCTTTGACTTCACTGGCTACAAACGCTCTACTTTGATGCGTAGGGTACAAAAGCGGATGCAGGAACTGGCAATTGAGAGTATCAGCGAATATACAGATTACTTAGAAGTAGATCCGCAAGAATTTGTTGTTCTGTTCAACACAATTTTGATCAACGTCACCTCTTTCTTTCGCGATCGCCCAATCTGGGATTACCTAGCAGCCGAAATTATCCCCCGGATTACTGCTCGTAAACAAATCAACGAACAAAGCCGGGTTTGGAGTGCCGGATGTGCCTCTGGACAGGATGCCTACACCCTAGCGATCGTGCTGGCAGAAGCTTTGGGAATAGATCAGTTTCGCTCGACAGTCAAAATTTACGCCACAGATATAGACGAAGAAGCTCTGCAACAAGCGCGCCTTGGCATCTACAATGCTAAGGAAGTTGAGAGTATACCACCTCAATTGCTGGAAAAGTATTTTGAGCGCAACGAGAGCTACTACACCTTTCGCAAAGATTTGCGTCGCTGTGTGATCTTTGGTCGCCATAACTTAGTTGAGGATGCGCCGATTTCTCGGATTGACTTACTGGTGTGCCGTAACACCTTGATGTATTTTAATGCCGAAGCCCAGGCAAAAATTATCGCTCGATTTGCCTTTGCTCTTAATGAAGGTGGTTTTCTATTTTTGGGTAAGGCAGAGATGCTACTTAATCATGGCAACGCCATTAAACCTGTAGACTTGAAGCGACGCATCTTTGTGATTGAGGGAAAGTTCAGTAGACGCGATCGCTTTTTGCTTATGAGTGGAAATAGCAATAATCAGGAATTTAATGATCCACTTAGCAATTTACCAATCTCTGAAGCTGTTTTCGACACTAATCCAGCCGCTCAGGTGGTAATAGATCACAATGGCTCATTAATTTTAGCTAACGAACGAGCGCGAAGACTGTTCGGTCTGAGTTCCGAAAATCTGGGTCAGCAGCTGCAAAATTTGGAACTCTCCTATCGACCCGTAGACTTGCGCTTCTGCATCGAACAAGTTTACACTCAACGCACACCAATTATGCTCAGGGACGTTGAGTGGAAAATTACTGAAGGCGATACCCGCTATTTCAATGTCGATCTCTCGCCACTGTTTGACTTCAATAGCAGCTTCCTGGGTATCAGTATTACCTTTACCGATGACACCCGCTTCAAAAAGTTGCAGCACGACCTCGAACAAACTAATCAAGAATTGGAAATGGCGTATGAGGAACTGCAATCTACTAATGAAGAGTTAGAGACGACCAACGAGGAATTGCAATCTTCTAATGAGGAATTAGAGACGACCAATGAGGAACTACAATCAACTAACGAAGAACTAGAGACAATGAATGAGGAACTGCAATCTTCTAATGAGGAATTGCAGACCCTTAACGAAGAACTTCGTCTCCGTAGCAACGAACTTAACGAAGTCAACGTTTATTTAGAGTCGATTCTCACTAGTTTAAGTGGCGGTGTTGTAGTTGTAGATCGAGACTTGCAAGTCCAAATTTGGAACTACAGAGCAGAAGACTTATGGGGTTTGCGAACCGAAGAAGTCCAAGAACAGCACTTTCTCAACTTAGATATTGGTCTGCCAGTAGAGCAACTACTACAGCCGATCCGCACCTGCCTCCTGGGACAAGCTTCTAAGGTAGAAGTTACCCTAGAAGCAACTAATCGTCGCGGTAAATCTGTCAATTGTAGTGTTACCTGTACGCCGATGTTGACCAAAACACGAGAAATTCGGGGAGTGATTATGTTGATGGAAGCAACTGAAAACTCCAAAACTTAAAGTTTAAATATCTTGAAAATCTACCTAATAAATTAGCTGTTATCAGCCTTGGTGTAGAGCAAATATATCTTGATAGCTGTAATATTTAACTAACAATAACTTCTTATTTTAAAAGCTTTTCTGATTTTTCTATGTCTGCACATTTATCTTCTTTAGCTAGTCATAATTCACAAAAAGTTCAGTTTTGAATATTAACACAGTTTATTAAAGATATTTAATTTACTAATATAAGCTAACAAAATTTAATTATGCAACTGGAAGAAAAATTGGACAATACTTTTGAGCAGAGCGTAAATAAATTTGTCGAACAAGTAGATACAGTCCGTCAACGTGCTACGGCAATTCAGCAACGTGCTAGCCAAGTATCTATGCCGGAACTAGATATAATGCCAGCAGCCTTGGAGGAACTTCACAGCGCTTTAGAAGAACTGCACGTAGCAGAAGAAGAGCTAAGAGCCCAAAATCAGGAATTGGCAATTGCCCGCGCTCATATAGAAGCAGAGCGTCAACGATACCAGGAATTATTTGAATTTGCACCAGATGGCTATCTAGTGACAGATGTTTCTGGAGCAATCCGAGAAGCAAATCGTGCAGTTGCCAGAATGTTCAATATTTCGCAACAGACTTTGATCGGCAAGCCATTAGTTAATTTCATCCCTTATGAAGAACGCCGTTGCTTTCGTGCCAAACTGAACCAACTACACCAGCATAATTCGATGCAGGAGTGGGAGTTACGTCTTTGTCCCCGTGATGGCAATTCTTTTGATGCTGCCCTAACTGTAGCCATTGTCCGCAACTGGGAAGGCAAGCCGACTGGTTGGCGTTGGCTAGTACGCGACATCACGCTCCGCAAGCAAGCTGAGGGAAAAATCCGTGATATTCAAATGCAGAACATCCAACTGGAAGAAGCAGCAAAGCTGAAATCGCATTTTTTGGCGATTATGTCTCACGAATTGCGTAGTCCCATGAACGCGATTATTGGCTTTTCCCAACTACTACTACGCTACCCGCACCATTCCCTTGCTCCCAAGCAAGAAAATATGGTGCAGCGCATTCTCAATAGTGGCAGACATTTATTAACATTAATTGACGATATTCTTGACTTCTCAAAGCTGGAAATTGGTCGCCTTGAACTTAAATTACAAGAACTAAACTTAGCTGAATTAGTGACAGCTACCGTAGAAGAAATATCGTCTTTGGCTGAACAAAAAAACTTGAATTTGGACGTTAACTTAAATCTTAATAATCCGCGTATTTTTAATGATAAGATTCGCCTCCGCCAAATTCTCGTTAACTTACTATCCAATGCTATTAAGTTTACCGATACTGGCAACGTTCATATAGAAGTAACAGAATTACCTACAAATAAAGTGGCGATCGCCATCATTGATACCGGAATTGGCATCGCCGAAGCTGACATCGCGCATATTTTTGAGGAATTCCGCCAACTCAATCAAACATTAACCCGTGAACAAGGCGGTACTGGTTTAGGTTTAGCAATTACCAACCGTTTAGTTGGGATGATGCAAGGAAAAATTACAGTTGAGAGTAAGCTAGGTCAAGGATCGACTTTCCGCGTGGAGTTACCAAGGCAAGTAAATCTGTAAGCAGTCATTAGCTGCTTAGAGCATTAGACTACAACAAGTGATCTGTGTGTTCTTTGCGGTGTTTATGTTGGACAATCAGCACTTGCGCCGCAGCTTGTCGTGCCAGCATCTGATATAAGCTGATCCTGTCTCTATTAACTGCTGCCTGCGTCGCCATTCGATGTTCCGGTGTCTGGGTGTCAATTAAGTCTTGGTGCTCTTTTGCTGCATTTACCACTGCCTGTAGGCGCTCTTCATCGCCAAGAGACTGGGCATAGTGCATAGCAGCAGCCAAGGAGTGATAAGCTGTTTCGTAATATTGGTTCGATAGAGCCTCTTGGCTGATTGCCATCAGCTGCTTGTACAGATCGCCATGCTTATTGTCCGATGTGTCTTGCATTACGCTCCTCCCGTTATGACTGCCCAGCTTGCAAGACTGCGCTAGTCGAAAGACGTTATTCTTAGCCACTATTTCTAGTTTATAGCCTACAGTCTTTAGCTCAACCTGCTGGTACAGAGTCCTTGTACCGCTACGCGGAGTCATTAATTAGTCCTTAGTCCTTGGTCATTAGTTGGTTCACACCTACTGTCTGTAAAGTGATAAATATTCTTCAGTTACTACTAGGACTTACGCACTACTAACGGAAGAACGAACCGCCAAGGACACGAAGTACACAAAGGAATAAGAGTTTGAGAGAGTTTTTGCGTAAGTCCTGACTACTTTATTTCGCCTACCAAAAGCAGCACTTGTACTGAAATTAACTATTGACTAATGACTAATGACTATTTCGTTCTGCTATGCGGAGTTTGGCAGAGCGCGATCGCGGATTTTGTGCTATTTCATCTTCTTGAGCAGTAATTGGTTTTTTAGTCAATACCTGTAACAACGGCGAATCCCTTAAACTATGCTTGACGATGCGATCTTCTAGGCTATGAAAACTAATAATAGCTATCTTGCCGTTTGCTACTAACCACTCAGGAGCGGAGTTCAAAAAAGTTTCTAGACTGCTTAATTCCTCGTTAACCACAATTCGTAATGCTTGAAACACACGAGTAGCAGGATGAATCCTACCATAGCGATATTGTCGGGGTACACAAGCGGCGATTACTTCTGCTAATTGCGTAGTTGTTGTAAACGGACGCTGTTCCACAATGCGCCGCGCAATGCGCCGCGATAAGCGTTCTTCGCCGTATTTAAAGAAAATATCTGCGATCGCCTTTTCATTCCAAGAATTAATTACTTGCTCTGCTGTTAATGATTGTCTTCTGTCCATCCGCATATCTAAAGCAGCAGCAGAACGAAAACTAAAGCCGCGTTCAGGCACATCTAAATGGTGAGAGCTAACACCTAAATCTGCTATTATGCCGTCAAATAATACATTTTTGGGGTCATAATTAGCAAAATTACCTGTAACAAATTGAATGCGATCGCCATAAGTTGCCAGTTGAGTCTTCGCGGCAGCGATCGCCTGTTCATCTCGGTCAACGGCTGTTACTCTTACATCAGGAGCAACTGCCAAAATTAATTGGCTATGACCACCACCTCCTACCGTCGCATCTAGATAATGCCCGCCTGGATTAATTGCTAACCCAGTAACTACCTCCCGGCTTAAAACTGGCACATGAATAAAAGCACTCTGCTCGTCTTCCGGTATACCTAGCTCCATATAATTAAAGAAGTGCAACAAAATTAAACATTAGGCAAGCTTTATAATGCCGCCCTCTCCAACTTACCGCTATCTTTACTTCACCAGTTCAAAAAACACATCTTTATAAACGGGAAATTACTTAACCTATGGCAAGGCTAGAAACTAGAACTGAACCCATGGTGCTGAACATGGGTCCTCATCATCCCTCTATGCACGGGGTGATGCGGTTAATTGTTACTTTAGATGGCGAGGACGTGGTGGATTGTGAACCGGTAATGGGATACCTGCACCGGGGTATGGAAAAAATTGCCGAAAACCGCACCAACATCATGTACGTTCCCTATGTTAGTCGCTGGGACTATGCAGCTGGGATGTTCAACGAAGCAGTCACCGTCAATGCGCCAGAAAAGCTAGCTAATATTCCAGTACCAAAACGCGCCAGCTACATCCGCGTGATTATGTTGGAATTAAATCGGATTGCCAATCATTTGCTGTGGTTAGGACCATTCATGGCTGACGTTGGCGCGCAAACTCCCTTCTTCTACATTTTCCGCGAAAGGGAAATGATTTACGATTTATGGGAAGCCGCCACTGGTTATCGGATGGTTAATAACAACTACTTCCGCGTTGGTGGAGTTGCTGTTGATTTACCCTACGGCTGGATTGATAAGTGCATCGAATTCTGTGACTACTTTATGCCCAAAGTAGACGAGTACGAGCGCTTAATTACCGATAACCCGATCTTCCGCCGTCGTGTTGAGGGCGTAGGCACAATTACCCGTGATGAAGCAATTAGCTGGGGGCTTTCTGGTCCAATGCTACGCGCTTCTGGGGTGAAATGGGATTTAAGGAAAGTTGACCACTACGAATGCTACGACGACTTCGACTGGGATGTGCATTGGGAAACTGCTGGAGATTGCTTTGCCCGCTATGTAGTGCGGATTCGGGAAATGCGCGAGTCAGTTAAGATTTTGCGCCAAGCGATCGCTGGACTTCCTGGTGGTGCTTACGAAAACCTGGAAGCCAAGCGGATGATGGCAGGACCAAAATCTGAATGGGATGGTTTTGATTACCAGTACATCGGTAAGAAAATTTCGCCTACTTTTAAGATGCCCAAAGGTGAAATTTATGCCCGTGTTGAAAGTGGTAAAGGTGAACTAGGAATTTATCTAATTGGTGATGATAATGTCTTCCCCTGGCGGTGGAAGATTCGGGCAGCTGATTTTAATAACCTCCAGATATTTCCCAAAATTCTCCGGGGTGTAAAGGTTGCCGATATTGTGACGATTTTAGGTAGTGTTGACATCATTATGGGTTCTGTAGACCGTTAGAAGAGGACAAGGGGACAAGGGGACAAGGGGACAAGGGAATAGTACAAACATACCCCTAGAACTCTCCTTGTCTAGAGCTTTGTCCTTTCCTTTTCTGAAAAAATTGCATCTAGGTAAACGTTGCTCAAGGCTAAAGGATGAATCTTCATACTCCAAAGTCCACAATTCATCCTTCTGTAGATGATTTTAATGAGGCGCTGTGTGATCTTATCGCTCGTTCTATTTCCGAGAGTCCACAGCGCTGTATTACTTTTGCTCAATACATGGAATTAGTGCTGTATCATCCTCAGCACGGCTACTACAATACAAAAGCAATAGATATTGGTCAGCAGGGTGATTTTTTTACTTCTCCACATCTAGGCGCTGATTTTGGAGAATTACTGGCGCAACAATTTATGCAAATGTGGGAGATTTTGGGGCAACCAAAGTGTTTTACTTTAGTAGAAATGGGAGCTGGTCAAGGTATTTTGGCGGCTGATATCTTAAGGTATTTAAATCAGCACTACGCAGACTTTGTTACAGCACTGAAATACGTTATTGTCGAGAAATCTAGTACACTTCAGCAGCAACAGCAGCAATATTTAAAGAATTTGCCCGTTCAATGGTGCAGCCTAGAAGAAATACCGAATAATTCGATTGTTGGCTGCTGTTTTTCTAATGAATTAGTAGATGCTTTGCCTGTGCATCAGTTTATCATCGAAGCAGGGCAGCTGCGAGAGATTTATGTAACTACACAAGAAGCAAGCAGTAATCCTCTCCCCTTCGTTGAAGTTATAGGTGTTTCCACACCTCGGTTGGCTGAATATTTTGATTTAGTAAAAATTGCCTTGCCATCTAGCGCTTATCCAGATGGTTATCGTAGTGAAGTTAACTTGGCAGCTTTAGACTGGCTGGAAACGGTAGCAAGTAAGCTACAGCGCGGCTATTTATTAACAATTGATTATGGTTATGCAGCCGCTCGTTACTATAATCCTGAGCGATCGCAAGGAACGCTACAGTGCTACTACCAGCATCTGCACCACAATGACCCGTATATAAATATCGGTAGACAAGATATTACAGCTCATGTAGACTTTACTGCTTTAGAAAATTGGGGTCAGTTATGCGGCTTAGATAATCTTGGTTTTACTCAGCAGGGATTATTTTTGATGGCGCTAGGATTAGGCGATGCCTTCGGCGGGCTTCGCCAACGTATTGCTACTCTTGCTAATACTAGTCAAGCAAGCACACCTCAAGATATTTCCTCCTTGCTCCAAAAGCGAGACGCACTACACCAACTAATAGAGCCAACAGGTCTAGGTAATTTTGGTGTCTTGGTTCAAACTAAAGGACTAACAGATACAGAAATGTCTTGCTGTTTAAGAGGATTCCAGGCTCCAACGTTGTAGATGTTTTCCGCACTTATAACATTACTTCTCTCATAACTAACTAGGCTTAACAACTGAGCAGCAATTTCATTTAAGGGCAGAACAAAATCTACTTTTCCAGTATTAATTACAGCCTGGGGCATACCAAAACACTCACAACTGTGTTCATCCTGAGCAATGATCGTGCCACCATGCTTTTTAATCGCCAGCGTCCCTAAAACGCCATCGCCTTCCTTACCAGTGAGGACAACAGCGATCGCCCGACCTCTAAAACTAGTCGCCGCCGACTGGAACAGCACATCAGCTGCGGGGCGGACAAAGTTCACCTTTGCTGAGTTTGAGAGGGACAGTGTGCCGTTTGGGTTAATCAGCAAGTGCTTGTTGGGAACAGCTATATAAACTGTTCCTGGGCGCAAAAGCTCTCCTTGCTCTGCGTGTTTCACCCGTAGAGGTGTGTGACGGCTTAGGATATCCGGCATATAGCTGCGGTAGTGAGGACACAGATGCTGGACTAGAGCGATCGCTGCCGGAAAGTCTTCAGGCAAGGCAGATAAAATCTTACTTACAGCCCTTAGTCCACCCTTAGAAGCTGCTAGTGCTACCACGTTGAAGGTGACATTGGGGAAGTGGGATAGGATTTTGTGTAAGTATTTAGTCACGTTTTTCTTTCTTAACCGATGGTTCGCCCTGGCGAGCCAGGGCGAACCATCGCCTGCCGAGCGCTCTTATGAACGTTAGCGTACATATATTTATTCTAAGCTATGTACGCTAGTACACATGAATTATTTACAAAAAAATTGCCCTCTGGTTATAAGTCCGCGACGATCGCATTAGTTATTTATAGAAGATAACAACTAGGCTCACACAGGCTTTTGATGTCCACGCCCCAAGATTCCGGCAATTCCGTTCAAAATCGGCTGCTAGCTGCTCTACCCCAGGAAGAATACTCACGGCTCCTACCCCACCTAGAACAAGTATCCCTGGATTTTAAGAAAGTCCTCTACGCGCCCAACGAACCTATTGATCACGTCTATTTTGTCAACAAGGGCGTTATCTCTATGGTTAATATCATGGAAAACGGTGAGATAGTCGAAGTCGCTACGGTGGGTAATGAAGGTATGGTAGGACTGCCCGTATTCCTGGGAGCTGATAAAATTCCCGGCGAGGCTTTTGCCCAGGTTCCTGGCGAGGGAGTGAGGATGAGGGCAAATGTGTTTAAAGACAAGGTTACTCCAGATAGCCCGCTTCACAACCTGCTGCAACGCTACACGCAAGCGCTGTTTAACCAAATCGCGCAATCGGCTGCCTGCAACCGCCTGCACTCCATAGAAGAGCGGTTTTGTCGCTGGCTGCTGATGACCCATGACCGAGTAGAATCAGACACTTTTCCCCTCACCCAGGAGTTTCTTGCCCAAATGCTGGGCGTACGTCGCGCCAGTGTGAATACGGTTGCCAGTATTATTCAGAGAGCCGGACTAATCCAATATAGTCGCGGCAAGATGACGATTCTTGATCGCGTTAGCTTAGAAGCATCCTCCTGTGAGTGTTATGGCATCGTCAAAGCGGAGTTTGATCGCTTGGTTTGCAGCGTTTCAGAGCAATAATCCAAGGGAATCGATATTCTGCACAAGAAATGCTTCTTTAGTAATCTCTCTAAAGTTTGGGCTAAGAAATACGTAGCAGTATAATTCAATTAAAACTCTGTTAATTGTTCGTCGGTGTGAGCCATTTTTCGCTCACAGTGATTAAAGTAAGAACTAAGAGTTTAGAAGGGCAACAGTAATGAATCCACACGATCTTTTGGTACTAGTGCTGCTATTAATTCCTGGGATTTTACTTTCAGTTTTTATTATGGTCACGTTTGCAGCCGGGGGTTAATATCCCAACCCTGTGTCATTGCAGCATGAACGGAATTAATACAGTGTCACTTTTCACATAAAGCGGATGACGCGGGTGTCCTAAACTTGTTGTTCCCAAGCAGTAAACGCCTTTTTGCTTAGATAACAAACGGGTGACAACTTGGTTTTGCTGCCTAAAGCCACCCTGATTTCCCCAAGCAACAACAATTTGCTCTACTTGTTGGCTCATGTTCAACAATTGACACTCTCACCGCTACACCCTTTGGGTGTAGCGGGAGATTCTTACTTCGTTCCCACTTAACTAGATTAGTATTACTACTAACCCCCGTCAGTACGAGTCAGTAAGCATTTTCAACCACTGTCTGCCCAACAGCAGTAACACCTCTATCTCTAATCACTTGTGCAGCAGCCACATCTCTATTCGTTGTGTATCCACATTCAAGGCAAGAATGAACTCTTACATCCAGTGTTTTCTTACCTGTATGTGTGCCACAATTAGGGCAAATTTGGCTAGTGTAATCTTTGTTTACCTTGGCAAAATAAACACCGTTCTTCCATGCAACATATTGCAGTATTGTGAAAAACTGACCAAAACCTGCGTCAAGTGTATGCGCGGCATACATACCTTTACTCCAGATTCTCAAATCAATATCCTCAACAAATATTGCTCCTGCATTCTGGCAAAGATGGTTAGCTATTTTAAAGTGAAAGTCTTTTCTGGTGTCTGATATTCTTTGATGAAGTCTAGCTATCTTTGCGTTCAACTTCTTGCGATTATTAGAACGAATCTTCTTAAACTTCAACCTTCTTTGCAGCAATTTCAGCTTGCGGTGAAGTATATTAAAGAACTTTGGTCTAGCAATTAGTTGACCTTCTGAGGTAGCCGAAAAACTATCCAAGCCAACGTCAATTCCAATAGGATAACCGTGAAAAGGAACATCTGGGACATCCACGTTTAGCTGTAAAGACAGCATCACAAAATACCCAGAAGCTTTTCTCGCTACCCTGGCGCGGCTTATTACAAAACCATCAGGTATTGGTCTAGATTGAATGTACTTTACCAATCCAAGTTGAGGCAACTTAACTCGATTACCTTGGATAACTTCTCGTTTGCTTAACTGAGGGAAAACAAAGCTTTTCATTCTGTAATATTTTTTGAATCTAGGAAACCCGAATTTTCTAGATTTCATATCAACCCAAGCACGGTCTAAAGTTCTGAGAACTTGTTGCAGCACCTGAGCATTTACAGACTTCAATTCTTCGTTTGTTTTCTTAGCTTCAGTTAATCTTTTGGCTTGGATATGGTAATCAGGGAAAGGTTCATCAGCCTTGATAATATATTCAGACTGAAGAGAACAAGCATCTACTCTGCACTTACGAGAATTAACCCAATCCTTTCTTTCTCGTAAAGCATAATTCCACACTTTACGGCAAACAGTAAGTATATGTTCAATATCCTCAATCTGTTTCTTTGTTGGTTTCAATTTGTACTCGTAAGTAAGTGTAAGCATTCCTCGGCATAAGCGAATGTTTGAGTATCTTATCCTCCTTTTACACAGACTGTCAAATTGTGTAGAATGTCTCCCTTCAGTTGGTTTTCTATTGGTCGTGATTCATCTCCCGTTACAGCTGAGCTGGGTGTGATGCCCTATATGCAAACAAGTTAACTACCTCAATAGCGCCATACCCCCAAAATCGGGCAAAGTTGATACAGCGACGGATAGTAGGATCGTTACTTGTAGCATCAGCTGTACTGGGATTGAGCATTACAAAGCCGATACGGGGAGCATTTGAATTCCACTCTCGTGCTAAAGAGTAGCGGTAGTTCATACTTGGATCAAACTTGGCACTCATCCTCATGCTGCTACTGTCGCCTTTGACTGTAATTGTTATCAAAAGAAATTTGTTAACAGCTATTTAAATCTTCTTCTTGACATTTTGCCGATAATTTGCTCTACTGCGTTATTTGAAGAATCTGTAGAGGTAAAGGGATGAAGGTTGCTGTGTTCAGCACAAAATCCTACGATCGCACTTTTCTAGAAGCTGCCAATGCTAACCACGCTCACGAATTAATTTTTTTTGAACCAAATTTAAATTATGAAACGAGCGTCTTGGCGGCTGACTTTCCTTGTGTCTGTGTTTTTGTCAGGATAAAGGGGCGAGGTTTCCTCGCCCCAACCTGCCATGTCAACGATCAGCTAGATGCTAAAACCTTGACAAAACTAAAAAGTCAGGGAACTAAGCTAATTGCCCTGCGTTCTGCGGGTTTTAACAATGTAGACATACCCAAGGCAGAGGAATTAAGGCTAACAGTTGTTCGCGTTCCAGCTTACTCGCCTTATGCTGTAGCCGAACACACTATCGGGCTAATTTTGGCACTTAATCGCAAGCTCCATCGTGCTTATGGGCGTGTTAGGGAGGGTAATTTCTCCCTAGATGGACTTTTGGGGTTTGACTTACATAGCAAAACAGTCGGGATTATCGGTACTGGCAAGATTGGTGCAATTACAGCGCAAATTCTGCATGGTTTTGGCTGCCAACTACTAGCATTTGATAAATCGCCTCAACAGAATTGCCAAGCGCTAGGAGTAAAGTATGTATCGTTACCAGAACTATTTGCTACCTCTGATATTATTACCCTGCACTGCCCCTTGACCCCAGAAACACACCATCTAATTGATGCAGAAGCAGTCTTGCAGATGAAAACAGGTGTTATGCTAATCAACACGAGCCGTGGAGGATTAATTGACACAAAAACAGTGATTAAAGGCTTAAAAAGCGGTAGAATCGGCTATCTTGGTTTAGACGTTTATGAGCAAGAGGAAGATTTATTCTTTGAGGATTACTCGAATACAGTCATTCAAGATGATCTCTTTCAGCGCCTGCTTACCTTTCCCAATGTTCTAATTACAGGTCATCAAGCTTTTTTTACGGTCGATGCCTTAAGAAGTATTGCTGAAACTACCCTTGGTAATATCTCTGAGTTTGAACAAGGTTTTCCTTGTGTTAATCAAGTTAAAGCTGAAGGTACTAGGAAAAAATAGCAAGAACTTAGATTTTAGTTAATCTTCTGCCTTCTGACTTCTATCTGACGAATCAGTCTCTATCTTGGAGTTGATGAACCAATACTTATAGGTCAGATATCTTTAAAGCAACCAAACACAGTTTTCTTCGGAAAACTAGGCGGTGCTGCTAGTTAATGTATCGCCCAATTAAAAACCTCAAAGTTGTCACTTCCAAATAGCAACATCGAAATTATGGAATCCCAACTACAACCACCGGAATACGTTGATACCACCTCCTCAGAGGGTATACCAGTAACAGAGCCAGCACCTTTGGCAACAGTACGAGCTAACACTCCATCTGACGCTCAATGGCAGCGCATAGGCTCTCAGGTTTCCGACTTTTTAGCACAACTGCCTGACTATATAGGTAAGTTTTTCAACCAATACAAGCAGCCAATCATTAGCCTGGGGTTAATTTTTGTAGCAATTATTACGGTTAAGATAGTTTTGGCAGTGATTGATGCATTGAATGATATCCCCCTACTGCAACCAACGTTTGAGTTAGTCGGTATTGGGTACACAACGTGGTTTGCTTACCGCTATCTGATCCAGGCTTCCAAACGCCAAGAACTATCGGGAGAAATCGAAAAACTTAAACAGCAAGTTGTTGGTAGTCAACAACTTTCCTAGTCTTAGGGTTAACTGCCTATCTGTTCTTAGCATTAGAGTGATAGAACAGATGGGTGTGGCGTATTTCTATCCCAGAATTAACTATTCTCTGGGTAGCTGCGCCGCCTAATACCCAAACATTTATATGGCAAAGGAAAACCAAATCCTGCATCAAGTATATGCAGCCAAAATAACTCAATCCTTTATAGCTACCTAGCTTTTTTAGAGGATTGAGTTTGTTTTTTATCCAACCCACACAAAATAGCGCTGAAGCATGGTTATGGCGATCGCTTGTTGCTAACAGCGCTAATATTTTCCACTAGAGTATTTAAAATCGGGATGGAACAGCGTATTGAGATTCAATTGGTTCCACTTTACCAGCTTGAGCCAGAGCCTGATGAATTATTGCCGCAACTTCGGCACGGGTAGCATTACGATTAGGATTGAGCAATCTGGGGTCGGGATAATTAGTCACAAGACCAGCTTGGGTTGCGGCGGCTACTCTTTCCGTTGCGTAGTTAGGAATTTGGTTGGCATCCTTGTAGACCCCTAAAACTTGTTCTGGAGAAGACATTGGCAGGTTTAAGCCACTAGCAAGGGCAACTAAAACTTGCGCTCTCGGAATTTCTTGCTGGGGTCGGAAAATATTGCCAGGATACCCTTCTAAAAATCCGGTTTGGTTGGCTCTATTAATTGCGGCAATAGCCCAAAAATCTGATTGTACATCTTTAAAGTTTGTTGTACTCTGACCAGGGTTTTGATCAAAGGCATCTTGGAGGATTGCAGCAAATTCCGCCCTTGTCACCGGTCGGTCTGGTCGGAAGTAGTCGCCAGCAAAACCAGTGACAATTCCCCGCGCCGAGAGCGCATCGATAAAAGGACGCGCCCAATAGTTTTGAGGAACATCTACAAAGTTAATTGGTTGCCCTGTAGTTGGCTGAGTTGGTGTAGGTGCTGGCGTTGTCCGGTAAGGAACTACGAGCGGAAATTGTCGCCCAACGGGGGTTCGATTCGGTACTGGTAATAGTCCTGGCGACTCTGTGGGGGAAACTGTTGGCGCTGGCAATAATTCTGGATTAGCATCCGTTGTTGCTTCCGGAGTTATTGGCGTTACTGTTGGTTCAGTAGGAGAAGGAGAGGGATCTAGCAGGTTCGTCAAATTAAAGCCTTGATTTGGGCGTGAAAGTGACCAAAAAAGAATTGCCCCAATCGTTGTCAAGGCAACAAAAATACCAATAAATTCATCAAACCCTAAAGAACTTCTTGCAGATGAGCGGGGATCTGGGGGAGGCAAATTCGTCATTTGGATAACCTACATAGCAGCGTTTGCTTTTAAAGAAATTAACCCACAGGTAAGGATTTGGTGGTACTTCCTTTTGGATAAGTTTTCCAGAAATAATTATCTAAACATTTTACTCAATAGGAAAAATCTAGAGTATCTCCTGTCTTCTGACTTCTGACTTCTGTCTCTCTCCTCTTTTTAGAGAACTCTTAGCAAACTAGGAACACTGTCTACTGCTTCTAAAGAGCGGATTTCTGCAAGGGAAGAGCGGAAGTTGCCTTCTTTAACATCGTGGGTAACGACAACAATTTCGGCTAACTGCTCTTGGACACCAGTTTGCACAACTGATTCTAGGCTAACGCCATGATTGCCGAAGCAAGTACCTAATTTGCCAATTACACCGGGGCGATCTTTCGTCAAAAAGCGGGCATAAAAGCGGGTAACGAGTTCTTCGATTGGCGCGATGCCCAAAAAGGCTTGCCCGTTAGGGCTCGCACTGTAATGTTGATGAGAACAAGCTAAAAGCGGATGTAGCGTTACAGGTTTAACTTCAGATGACTTTTGTTCAGTTTTCAGAACAGCAGCAATATTCACAATATCCGATACTACGGCACTAGCAGTTGCACCCGCCCCCGCCCCAGGTCCAAAAAACATTACTTGTCCAAGCGGTTCACCTTCAACAAGAATTGCGTTATGTACGGCATTCACACTGGCTAAGGGGTGTGCTTGGGGTACTAAGGTGGGATGGACTCGAACTGAGAGAGCTGGGGAAGTATCTTGTTTGGCGTTCGCGTAGCGTGCGCTGCGCGCAATCGCTAGTAGTTTAATTACAAAACCGAGTTTTTGAGCATAGGCGATATCTGCCTGACTAACTTGACGGATGCCCTCGCAGTAAATATCTTGCAGTTTAATCCTGCCACCAAAGGCTAAGGAAGCAAGGATCGCAATTTTATCTGCTGCGTCTAAGCCATCGACATCAGCTGTAGGATCTGCCTCTGCGTAACCGAGTTTTTGGGCATCTGCCAAAACATCATCGAAGTTACTGCCTTCGGTTTGCATCCGCGTCAAGATGTAGTTTGTTGTGCCGTTAATGATGCCTGTAACAGCCTGAATCCGGTTAACGCCTAAAGACTGCTTTAGCGGTTGAATGACGGGGATACCGCCGCCTACAGCAGCTTCTAATAAAACATAAACTCCAGCACAGTTAGCGGCAGTAAATATTTCATCGCCATAACGGGCAATCACTGCTTTATTTGCGGTAACAACGTGCTTGCCATTACTAATTGCGAGCAGGATCAGCGATCGCGCTGGTTCTAGTCCTCCTAATAATTCCACCACGATCTCAATAGCTGGATCAGTGACAATTGCTTCTAAATCAGTTGTCAGCACTCCAGTCGGTAAACTAACAGCACGAGATTTAGAAAGCGATCGCACTCCCACACGATAAATCTCTAATTCTTGCAACAACGAATTCCGCCCAGCTGCATCTAGCAACAACTGCGCTGTACCCGTACCTACCGTTCCCAATCCCAGCAAACCAACCTTAACCACAAGCCTTGCACCAATTTTTAAAGCTGTCAGCTATCAGCTATCAGCTATCAGCCCTTCATGAAGCTTCATTCCTTGTCGGCGACACAAAAGCCTTAGAAGTTTAATTAAGCTTGTGCTGAGGGGCAGTGTTAAGTTAACTGATGACTGAAAGCTTTTGTTCACAAATATTATAGGGGTGTAGTGATACACCCCTAACACAAGCTGAAAGCTTAATGCTGATTGCTGAGAGCTTAGTACGTTTCTACGTGCCAGCGACCAGCTTTTTTAATTTCCTTTTGGTAATCGATCCAGTTTACGCCATCCTTAGCTGCTGCCGCCGACAGCGCTTCATCGATGCCGCCTTCCATACCCTTGAGTCCACAAATGTAGGCGTGGGTGGTTTCTTGCTGAATCATTTTCCACAGTTCATCTGCGTGTTCAGCAACTCGATCTTGAATGTACATTCTGCCGCCTTCGGGGTTTTTCTGTTCACGGCTAATAGCGTAAGTCAAGCGGAAGTTATCCGGGTACTGCTGCTGAATTTGTTCTAGTTCTTCTTTATAAAGAATATTGGGAGTTGTGGGAATACCAAAAACTAGCCAGGCAAAGCCCTTAAATTGATAGTCAGGGTTAGCTGCTTTTTCGTTTTCCTTAAACATCCGCCATAGGTAAGCCCTAAAAGGTGCTATTCCAGTTCCGGTGGCGAACATAATAACATTGGCAGTTGGATCTTCTGGTAACAGCATCTCCTTACCAACTGGTCCCGTGATTTTGACATCTGCGCCAACTTCAAGGTTGCAGAGGTGAGTTGAGCATACACCGTAAACTGTTTCTCCAGTTTCAGGATGCTTGTATTCTAGTTGCCGAACGCATAGAGATACAGTTTGATCATCAACGCGATCGCCATGACGGGTGGAAGCGATCGAGTACAGCCTAAGTTTCTCTGGTTTACCGTTTTTGTCGGTTCCTGGCGGAATAATGCCGATACTTTGACCTTCTAAATAGCGTAAATCTCCAGCAGAAAGGTCGAATGTTAAGTGGCGGACAGTACCAATACCACCTTCCCCAACCAATTCTTCATTAGAGAGACATTTACCTATATATGGAGCATTGGGGCGATAAATATTAACAGGAACAGAAGCGTGTTCTTTTTTGGGCTTCGCTTGAGTCATGGGCTTGCCTTTGTCTACTTTGGACTCTGATTTAGTTTCTAATTTAGCTTCGCTTTTTACTGTGCTGTCAGCAGGGACAACATTAGCTTGACCATTTATTTGATTATCAGTAGCCGTAGATGTATTACCGTTTAATTGATTATCAGCGTTTGTTAATTGAATATTGACTATTCTGCCGCCCATCCGAGTGATCCGCCGCATTTCTTGATTCATGCGACTATAAGGCACTCTCATAAAGACACTGCCACTTTGACGAATCGGGTAGTCTAATTGATCGGTTTCGCCGTTTTGACGTAGACCTACCACTTCGTAAATAAAAACGCGGCTTCCAGATTCTGTATTGGCTGCCCCGTCAGCGGCGCTTGAATTGTACATGAATAAAATTTCTCCGAACCTTAACTTAACTTGTTGATCACCTTCTCTGGCATAGGTAAGCTTAACTACCGACTGGATTAAAAGCTTAACCTAAAGAAAGTAGCATTTGTAACCTTCCTCCTCATGGTCACTCGTTAGAGAGCGGCTACTAGAGCAATGACATTTGTTCTATTACCCTACAGTGTAAATAGTTTGCAAAATGTCAAGAAGAAGTCAATTTGTGTTTTTTATAAAAAAGCGCAACTAAAAGATTAGCATAAATACTATGCCAGATATATCGCCTAACGACAGGCTTGTAGAGGAGATCCCATTCTGGTAGGATCTACTATAACAGTAAGACTAAATACTTACCAGCAATAGAGGCATTTATGCCTTTATGGTGTGTAATAGGCGGTTAGGCGGTGCAGCATTGTACTGGTTCTTGCCAACGCATCTCGTGGTTTTTAAAACCACAGATTAACCTCCGGGCTACAAACAAGCCAGGCAAACAACTTAAAAATTGACCTATGTCGTTAGAGGAATCCTATGAGTAAGCCGGATCGCGTGGTTTTAATTGGAGTTGCCGGAGACTCCGGATGTGGTAAATCTACCTTTTTGCGTCGGTTGACCGATTTGTTTGGAGAAGAACTGATAACTGTCATCTGCTTGGATGACTATCACTCTTTGGATCGCAAACAGCGCAAAGAAACTGGAATAACTGCACTTGATCCCAGGGCAAACAATTTTGACCTGATGTATGAACAAATTAAAGCGCTCAAAAGTGGTCAAACAATTGATAAGCCCATTTATAACCACGAAACCGGTCTGATCGATCCTCCAGAGCGAGTGGAAGCGAATCACATTATTGTGGTGGAAGGGCTGCATCCGTTATACGATGAGCGGGTGCGATCGCTGTTAGACTTTAGTGTCTATCTCGACATCAGCGATGAAGTCAAGATTGCTTGGAAGATTCAGCGAGACATGGCAGAGCGCGGACATCGCTATGAAGATGTCATGCAAGCGATTAATGCTCGTCGCCCTGATTTTAATGCTTATATCGAGCCGCAGAAAGAATTTGCTGATGTTGTCATTCAAGTATTACCCACTAACTTGATCAAAGACGACAAAGAGCGGCGGGTACTACGGGTACGGATGCTGCAAAAAGAAGACATGGAAGGCATGGAGCCAGTGTATCTATTTGATCAAGGGTCAACTATTCATTGGACTCCCTGTGGTCGTAAGCTCACTTGCTCTTACCCAGGGATGCAAATGTTCTACGGCTCAGATGTCTACTACAATCGCTACGTCTCAGTTTTAGAAGTGGATGGTCAGTTTGACAGGCTAGAAGAAGTCAGCTACATCGAAAGCCATTTGAGCAATACTTCTACTAAGTATCCTGGTGAAATGACACATCTGTTGCTCCAGCACCGGGAGTATCCAGGTTCTAATAATGGTACTGGGCTATTCCAAGTGTTGACTGGTTTGAAGATGCGGGCAACTTATGAGCGCTTGACTACTAAGAAAGAAGCAAGAATACCAGCTAGGGTTTAGATTCTGGCGAGAGATTTAGAGGTTTTTGGGGGCGTTTATATAGCGCCCTTTTTTTAACGAACCGCCAAAGCGCCAAGAGCACCAAGAATAGAGAGTTAGGAGAGGATTATTCGTTTGATGCCTTGTTTGAGGATGGGGACGTTGAAGTTGATTAGAAGTCCAAGTGGGTAACTAGTCATTTTTAGGTAGGAGAGAACTTGGGCAGTGTGGATGGGGGCTAGGTTCTCTACCGCTTTCAATTCAACAACTAAATTACTTCCAACGAGGAAATCTAATTTACCCTCACCAACCTTTGAACCTTTATAGTTCACAGCTACTATTTTTTGACTAACGAAGGGTATTTTACGTAACTGTAGCTCTATATCTAACGCTTCTTGATAAACAGACTCTAAAAATCCTGCTCCTAGCACCCGATGGACTTCAATTGCTGCCCCGATCACAGCATAAGCAAGCTTATCCACCTCCTCACTCGGCTCTCCTCTACCTCTATTCTCTTCCTTAGTGTCCTTGGCGGCTTGGCGGTTCGTTATCATAGTCTGATGTCAAAATTTTAAATAACTGCGTCCTTAGCATTCCCTCCATGACCGCAACTATCCCTACCCTACCTAGCATTTACGATCCCTCTACGACGGAAGCCAAGTGGCAAAAATACTGGGAAGACAACCAAGTCTATAAAGCTAACCCAAACAAAGGCGGCGAACCCTACTGCATTATGATTCCCCCGCCGAATGTCACTGGCACTCTGCACATGGGTCATGCCTTTAATGACACGCTGATTGATGTTTTAGTCCGCTACCACCGGATGAAGGGGTTTAATACTCTGTGGCTACCAGGAACAGACCACTCTGGCATTGCAGTACAAGCGATTTTAGATAAACAGTTACAGGCTGAGGGCAAAACTCGTTACGATTTGGGACGCGAAAAGTTTTTAGAACGCGCTTGGCAGTGGAAGGAGCAATCTGGCGGCACAATTGTTAACCAACTACGGCGCTTGGGTGTATCGGTAGATTGGTCACGGGAGCGGTTCACCTTGGATGAAGGCTTATCTCGGGCTGTTATGGAAGCGTTTAACAGTCTTTATGAGGAAGGGCTGATTTATCGCGGTAAGTATCTAGTAAATTGGTGTCCGGCTACGCAGTCAGCTGTTTCTGATTTGGAGGTGGAAAGCCAAGAGGTAAATGGGCATTTATGGCATTTCCGCTATTCTCTTAGTGATGGATCTGGTTATGTGGAAGTAGCGACAACGCGACCAGAAACGATGCTGGGGGATACAGCTGTGGCGGTGAATCCTAATGACGATCGCTACAAGCATTTGATTGGCAAGACGCTGATGCTACCGATTATGAATCGGGAAATTCCAGTAATTGCTGATGATTTTGTCGATCTAGAATTTGGTACAGGTTGTGTGAAGGTAACGCCAGCTCACGATCCGAATGATTTTGAAATGGGTCAGCGTCACAATTTGCCGTTGATCAACATTATGAATAAGGACGGCACTTTAAACGAAAATGCGGGGGCGTTCCAAGGGCAAGATCGATTTATCGCTCGCAAAAATGTTGTCCAGCAGCTAGAGGCAGATAAGGTACTGGTGAAGGTGGAGGAGTATAAGCATACAGTTCCTTATAGCGATCGCGGTAAAGTTCCCGTTGAACCTTTACTTTCAACTCAGTGGTTCGTCAAAATTCGCCCCTTGGCTGATAAAACTTGGGAATTTTTAGAGCAGCAAAATTCACCCCAGTTTGTACCCCAACGCTGGACAAAGGTTTATCGTGATTGGCTGGTGAAATTAAAAGACTGGTGCATCTCCCGTCAATTGTGGTGGGGACATCAAATTCCAGCTTGGTACGCTGTAAGTGAAACAGGGGGAGAAATTACCGAGGAAACGCCGTTTGTAGTTGCCCACAATCAGGCAGAAGCACAGGAAAAAGCTTTATCACAATTTGGCTCTAATGTCAAGCTGCAACAAGACCCAGATGTTTTAGATACTTGGTTTTCTTCTGGACTTTGGCCTTTTTCAACTTTGGGTTGGCCGGAACAAACTTCTGACTTCCAGTTTTACTATCCTACATCTACCTTAGTGACTGGATTTGACATCATCTTCTTCTGGGTAGCGCGGATGACGATGATGGCTGGACACTTTACAAACCAGATGCCTTTTGGAGATGTTTATATTCATGGTTTAGTGCTGGATGAAAACGGCAAGAAAATGTCTAAGTCGGCAAATAATGGCATAGACCCGTTGTTACTGATTGAAAAATACGGCACAGATGCTCTGCGTTATACCTTGGTTAAGGAAGTAGCGGGAGCAGGTCAAGACATCCGTTTAGAGTACAATCGCAAAACTGATGAATCACCCTCGGTAGAGGCATCGCGCAATTTCACTAATAAGTTGTGGAATGCAGCGCGGTTTGTAATGATGCACTTGGACGGTCAAACACCACAGCAGCTAGGACAACCGGAACAAGACTTGGAATCAGCAGATAAGTGGATTTTGTCTCGGTTCCATCAAACAGTAATTCAAACTAGCGATTACATTGAAAAATATGGTTTAGGAGAAGCGGCAAAGGGACTTTATGAATTTATTTGGGGCGATTTCTGCGACTGGTATATTGAACTAGTAAAACCTCGTCTCCAAAAGGATGCAGATCCCCAACAGAGGCAAGTTGCTCAAAAAACTCTTGCTTATGTTTTAGAGGGAATTCTGAAGCTGCTGCATCCCTTCATGCCACATATTACAGAAGAAATTTGGCATACTCTTACTCAAAATAGTGAGAATCAAAGCTTGGGACTACAGCCTTATCCACAGGCAGATAAAACATTAATTGATCCCCAATTAGAACACAATTTTGAATTGATTGCGGCTACTATTAGCAAAATTCGTAACCTGAGAGCAGAAGCTGATATTAAGCCAGGGGTAAAAATCGAGGTAATTTTACAAAGTGAGAATGAGCAAGAACTAAATATTCTTGTATCCTCTGGACAAGACTACATCCGTGAACTCGCAAAGGCGGAACACTTAACTACTCAATCTCGGCAAGATATTGACGAAGTGCAACGCAAAGGCTCCGGCAAATCATGCCGGAGTACCGATGACTCGCAACAGGTAATTTCTGGGGTTGTTGGCACTGTGGAGATTTTGATACCCCTAGCTGGTGTGGTGGATGTCGCAGCGTTACGTGCAAAAATAGAAAAAAGTTTAAGCAAGGCAGAAGCTGAAGTTAAAGCACTAACTGGACGACTGAGTAATTCTGGATTTGTGGATAAAGCTCCACCGGAAGTAGTTCAAGGAGCAAGAGATGCTTTGGCAGAAGCTGATAAACAAGTCGAAATATTGCGCGAACGGCTACAAAGTTTAACCTAACTGTGAGTAGATTATAGGCAAGGGTACGAGAGGTAAGCTTACCTCTTGCTCTTCTACATTAAATGGACGAAAGTAAAGCAATGCTTCATCTGGCTCAGGTGCAAAAGCAAGAACTGTCTGGCAAGTTAATTCTGCGATTACTTGCGTTTCAAGAAGCTGAATATACTTGGGTAATAATCGCTGATGAAAATGTGATTCCGCCAGCAGAGGTAATGCTGCTAGGTAAAAGTGCTAAAGGCTTAAGTGAAGGGTTACTTGTTTTAGTAGAACTTTCGCCAACTGGGGAGATCCAAAGTATTGAAAATGCTACTAGTTGGGTGCTGGAGATAGTGCAAATTTACTTGACAAGTGGCATTACCCCTGCCTTTTTGCAACAGGAAACCGAGCGCACAGAACAGTGGCGGCAAAACTTAACTTTGCAAAATCAAGAATTGTCTCGGCGATCGCTCGAAGTGGAAGCGCGTCGAGAACAAATTCAAGCGTTAGAAGAAAGCCTCAAACGTGAGAAAGAAGGCGAGCAAGAAGATACTGGTTCTTAGGTGCTAGTTGAAGAGGAAGGGGGACAAGGGAACAAGGGGAACTCGGGGACCCCACGGAGTGGGGATTAGGGGCGAAGGGGAATCTTTTTTAAGTCTTTTCCCTTTGTCAAGTCCAAACTTTTGCAGGTAGTGCCTTTTGACCGTTGTTAGAAGTGTCTGGAGAAACTAAGACTTCGCGGATCAAACGCGCGATCGCGCGTTGAGCTAAACGGCTAGCTACTTGCTGTCCCATGTTCTGAACTTCTGGCTTCAGTAGCAATTGCGGAATTTGCGGCACAACTTTTGTTGGATCAAAACCGCGAGTTTCCTGAAGAATATTCCACACCCGTTTAATATGCTCGATAGTTTCTTGTTGCTCTGTTCCGGCACTAGGAGTTTCATTTACTGCTAACCCGACGCGGTTCCGTAGTGCGTATGTCACATTATGCACAGCATTTTTACTCAGAGCATCAACACTTTTAACAATCTCATCAATTAGATTATTCCGAATTAAAGCACCCCGTTCCGAAGATAGAAACTCTAGCGTTTGATTCAGCACTTGATTAAGATCATATTCTTGGCTACTACGAGCATTGCGTAATAGATTTTCGAGGCGATTCCAACGGAAACTACCATCTTTAAACAACAAATCGCGTAAAGACTCGCGTAACTCTGGCGCTTGGTCAGTTAGCAGGCGCTTGGCGACGTAAGGATAAGCTGCACTCAGAACTTTGAAGTTAGGGTCGATGTGAATGGCAATTCCTTCTAAAGTAACCAAAGAACGAATTATCAGAGCATAGTAAGCAGGAACGCGGAAAGGATACTCATACATCAATGCCGATAGATCGTCTGTGATGCTTTTAATATTTAACTCCGCAACACTAGCTCCCAAAGTGTTGTTAAATACACGCCCCAAGGCGGGAATAATTGGTGTTAGGTCTGTATCAGGTGTGAGAAACTCTAGCTTGATATAGTCACGCGCTAAACCTTCAAAGTCACGGTTGACCATGTGGACAATTGCTTCAATTAAGCCATACCTTTGAGCAGGCTTAATCTCGCTCATCATCCCAAAATCTAGATATGCCAACTTGCCATTTGGGGTAGCTAACAAATTGCCAGGGTGAGGATCAGCATGAAAAAAGCCGTGTTCTAGTAGCTGGCGTAGGGAACACTGAACACCGACTTCAATTAAATAACGTGCGTCTACTCCTTGAGCGCTAATTGTTTCTACTTGAGTCAGCTTAGTGCCTGTAACCCACTCCATCGTCAGCACCCGACGCTGGGTATATTGCCAATAAATTTTTGGTACGTAAACATCTTGCAGATGTCCATAGAGTTTGGCGAAGCGCTCAGCGTTTTCTCCTTCTTGGATGTAGTCCATTTCTTCAAAAATGCGACCCCCAAATTCATCTAAGATGCCTGCCAAGTCGCTCCGGACTCGTTTAATATTTTTATTCGCCCAAGTAGCGAGGCGGCGCAAAATATATAAGTCTACAGTAATCGAATCGCGTAAGTCGGGACGCTGAACTTTGACGGCTACTGTTTCGCCAGTTTTGAGCTTGCCTTTGTATACTTGCCCTAAAGAAGCAGCCGCAATCGGCTGGGGTGATAATTGATCGTAAATTTGTTCGGGAGTATCGCCTAGTTCTTCTTCAATAAACTGGTAGGCGATTTCATTCGGAAATGGTGGTATTTGGTCTTGGAGTCGCGTTAATTCCTCCATGTAGAGAGGAGGAACTAAATCTGGTCTGGTAGATAGTGCTTGTCCAATTTTAATGTAAGCAGGTCCTAATTTAGTTAATAGCTCTCGTAGTTGAATTGCGCGTCGCTGCTGATTTTGAGCAATCCGACCCCAGGAGCGATCCCACCACAAACCAAAAGCAAATGTTAATGTTGGCAACAAAACTGTGAAGATTCTACCCAAGACTTGTAGCGGTTTGTTGCTATATTGGGCAGCGATCGCTACTGGATCATAGCGCAGTGTCGCTGGTTCTACAATTGGGATAATTGCTTTTTGTATCGGTCGCTCCGCTACGGTTATCTTCTCAATAGAGGGATCTATCGTTAACTCCTCTTGCATAACTGGGGCAATTGTCACTGGTTCAGTATCAATTCGTCGAGAAAGAGAGTCCGGTTTAACATTCATGAATTTGGAACCGCATCGGAGTAACCATATTAACTATTGTAACAATTTGTTGCTCTAAATGGTTTCTTTGGCTAGCTACCAGGATGTAAATCAGAAGGTGCTAGTCGTTAATCAGCGACACAGGAAACCTGTAGTAAGTTTTAGAGCACTTCAAATCACATTAAACTAGGTTTGGTAGACTGATTAACCAGTTATTAAGATCAGTTAATAGTGATGGTTAGTATCTACTAAATTGTTAGTATCCGGCATCTGTCCTCACGGTGAATAAGTCTTAATGTTACTCTCCCTTCAGATTGAAAACTTTGCCTTGATTGATAGCCTGAATCTAGAATTTGGTGCAGGTCTAAATGTGTTGACAGGCGAAACTGGCGCTGGAAAATCAATTATTTTGGATGCGATTGATGCTGCTTTAGGAGGTAAAGTTAGCAGTCGCGTACTGCGGACTGGCACAATGCGGGCGATGGTGGAAGCAACTTTCAAGTTGAATCAAGCAATAGCAGCCTGGCTAGTAGAACAGGAAATTGAGCTAATTGATGATTCTTCCCTAGTCTGTAGCCGGGAAATGACAACTAGTGGCGGTAGCCTCCGCAGCCGATCGCGCTTAAATGGCGTTTTAGTAAATCGGCAAACAATGGCTGATCTGCGCGATCGCTTGGTTGAAATTACTGCTCAAGGTCAAACTGTGCAAGTAGGACAGGCGGCGCAAGTGCGCGACTGGTTGGATCTTTATGGTGGTAGTCATATTAAAGAGCGAGAAGTTGTTGCCGCAGCATTTGCCGATTATCAACAAGCAACAGCAAATTTAGAGAAACGTCGGCAATCAGAGCGCGATCGCTTACAGCAACTCGACTTGCTAACATATCAAGTTCAGGAACTAACGGCGGCAAATTTAGGCGAACCAGATGAATTTGAACTCTTAGAGCAAGAACGCGCTAGGCTGAGTCATGTTGCTCAGTTGCAAGAACTAAGTTACGAAGTCTATCAAGCTCTTTACCAAAACGATAGCGACGCGCCAGCAAGTGCAGATTTACTAGCAAAAGCTGAGGCGAATCTAACTAATATGGTGGAATACGATGCCAGCTTACAACCGCTTTTAGACTTAGTGAGTGATGCTTTAGCTTCTATTACGGAAGCGGGACGACAGATTAATGCTTACGGGGAAGGATTAGAGGCTGATCCTCAACGGCTGGTGGAAGTAGAAGAGCGGATTCGGGAACTAAAGCAGATTTGTCGCAAGTATGGTCCGACGCTGCAAGAAGCGATCGCATATTACGAGCGCATCCAAGCTCAATTAGCTCAACTTAATGACGGTGAACAATCTATTGAAGCCTTAGAACAGCAAGCGCAGAAGTATCAAGCCAGATTAATCAAAGCTTGCAGCTCATTAACTCAACTCCGACAAGAAGCTGCAACTCGTCTAGAAGCAAGGCTAGTAGCAGAACTTAAGCCTTTGGCGATGGAGAAGGTACAGTTTCAAGTTGAAATTGTGCCTAGCGTCCCCACAGCAGTAGGCGCAGATAAAATTACATTTCTGTTTAGTCCCAATCCTGGTGAACCGTTGCAACCTCTAACAGCTATAGCTTCTGGGGGTGAGATGAGCCGCTTTTTATTGGCGCTGAAAGCTTGTTTTTCCGAAGCAGAAGCAGCTGGCACACTTGTGTTTGATGAAATTGATGTCGGAGTTTCCGGCAGAGTAACCCAAGCGATCGCCGAAAAATTGCATCAACTAAGTCAACGCCATCAAGTTCTTTGTGTTACTCACCAGCCTGTGGTTGCAGCAATGGCAGATCGTCACTTCCGAGTAGACAAACAAGTAATTGATCAAACATCACTCCTCACTCCTTCTGAAGTGCGTACTGTTGTGCGAGTAACAGCACTAGACAATTTCAGCACTCGCCGTGAAGAATTAGCAACTTTAGCTGGCGGACATTCTGCCAACGACGCGATTACTTTTGCTGACTCTCTCCTCACCCAAGCCGCACATCGCCGTCAAGTAGGACAGGCTCAATAAACTTAACTTGAAAATAGCAGAGGAAAAAGAACTGAATTTCCTGTCCCCTTGTCCCCTTGTCCCCTTGTCTCCTTGTCTCCTTGTCTCCTTCTACTACTAATTTCTACTGTCATAGAAATGAAGCCGCCCAAAACCAAGGAATTGCCCGTGAGATTTTTCGCCCTGGGGAAACGCTGTTACCCCAAATAAATAGATACCAGAAAACATCGGATTTTTCACTGGGCGTAGACCAATTGTGATTGTTTTCCCTGGCGGTACAGGTGGGTTAAATGTCAGAGAGACTGTTTTTGTTTCCTTGTTTCTTGTCACCTCGCCTAGTGTTAATCGCGTTCCTTGGCGATCGCGTGTTCCTTCAAAGGCACGGCTGTCTTCAAGATCGAAGCGAATATCCGAGGTTCCCTCATGCTGGTTAATTATTACCCTTTGCAGAGGTTCTCCGGCGTTTTGCGGTAAATTTAGGGTGAAATAGTACGTTGCGCCCCACTCATTTACGCCTTTTAATGTGTTTGTCGCCGTAACTAGTTCCGGCGGTTGAGTAAAATAGACTGTGCCATCTCGTAGCTGAACTGCTTGAGTTGCCTGAGTAGCAACTCCTCCTATGGCTATTGTTACGAGGGTTAATAATGTTGCTACACGCATTGCCAACTCCAATTTATTAATATTAGCTACAAGCAAGTTTTAGCAATTCTTTGCTGCATAATATTAAATTTTAATACATTGAATATCGAATAGTTTTATGATCATGTATATAGATAGCTGGATATGAAATTGTCTGAATAAATCTGCTTTGGCTTAATAATTTATTACATTAAGGAAATCTTTAAAAATTCCTCTTTATTAATAAGAATTAAATTAGTCCCCGGACATGAATCAAGATATTAGTAGTATTCCCATAAGTTCATACCCCAGGCTCAGAGTGCGCGAATAACTGCTTTTTTCTGATAACTAATGACTAGTGACTAATAACTCGCGCCGCAGCGCGTTTAATTACAGCTAAGTTTTAAAAGATATTTCATATTTATTGCTAAAAATTTTTTTTAAGCTAAAAATTAAGAAGAACTTAGAGGAAATATTATGACTGCTTCTAGTCTGCAATTAAAGCGATCGCCTTGGTCAACAATTACTATCCTGACTTTGGGCTTCTGGCTAAGTAGTAGTCTAGTTTTAGATTGGGTGATTATACCTAGTCTTTACGTTTCTGGGATGATGGCTCAAACTGGGTTTGCTTCAGCAAGTTATCTAATTTTCTGGAATTTTAATCGCATTGAATTATTGTGTGCGGCTTTAGTTGTCACAGGTGTATTAGTTCTTGATACCCAACTTGCCATAATTAATTGGCGCAGAGGAGCTATTGTTTTATCTCTACTACTGCTAGCTGTAGCTCTAGTTGATACTTATTTCTTAACACCGCAGATGTGTGCTGCGGGACTGCAATTGAATTTGTTTGAAGCTACTAAAATGTCTGCAACAATGACTCAGTTACACACTGGTTACTGGGTACTAGAAGCTATGAAGTTAGTTGCTGGTGGTACACTTCTAGGTTGGTGCTTCCGCCAGCAAAATTAGCGCAATAGTCATTAGTCATTAGTTGAGGACTTATGCACACTCTTAGTTAATAGTTCCTAGTCATTAGTAGCATTTCTTAGGTTTGTACCCCGCCTCTAGTAGGTGGGGATTTTATTAAGGAGCAATTAATTTTCTTCAGAACCTGCAGCAGCGCCGTCAAACCATAGCAGGCGCACAGCAAGGATAATAAACCCCACAGCAGCGATCGCCTTAACTAAACGTACTGGTAATAACTGCGGCGCAATTGATCCCGCTAACACTCCTAGCAAACTTGTTAATAATAGCGCTGCGGCTGTTCCCAAAAATACTGCTCGTGGCGAATGAGAACCACTGAGGGCGATCGCTGCTAATTGGCTTTTATCTCCTAATTCCGCCAAAAACACTGTAATAAAACTTAGTCCTAGTAAATTCCAGTCCATGTCTTAACCCTATATAACTACGGCTACAACTGCACCACATCCCACAACAACATCGCAGCGATTAGCAGTAAGCTTACACCCGTTAACTTTTGCATTGTTCTAGGCGCTAGTCTATTTGCCAACCACCGCCCTAAAAGCACACCTAACAAGCTAGTTGTTATCAGTGCAGCAGCAGATCCTAAAAATACTACCCAAGGCGACTGGGATTGAGCGCTCATTAGTAGAGTTGAAAGTTGGGTTTTATCGCCAAATTCTGCCAAAAAGATCGTTAAAAATGTCGAGCCGAAAATCCCTGATGATTGCTTCTTAGGCGGCTTTTGAGGAATATCAGGAACTTCTTGATCAAGAGCGATCAATGTAAAAGAGTTTGTCTGATCTTCAGTCAATGCTTGGCAAGACAAGTTAGCAGGACTAGAACAAAGTAGATCAATCACAGGTTTTCAGCTAAATTGTTTTCATATTCTTTTCATTTTCTTGTATGCTTGTTACAAAAATCAACCCCGCTTGATAAAACGTAAGAATTAGCTTAAATACTTATAGCGCGATCAAAACTCAACATTTCGAGACTGCGATCGCCGTAAACTGAGTAAATTTGCTGACGACAACAGTCAATCGCAAAGTCGTTCAATTCTTGAGGTTCAATGCCGTACATATCCTCAAAGACTTCTGATTCTACGCGACAAAAACGCGGACGCTCTTGGTAAATCCGGCATTCTCGGGTAACTTTGTCATAATTAACACACCAGCCGTCTTTACCCACCATGCTGAGATATAACTTCAATTCCTCTGAAGATAGATACTCAGGCAAATCTGGACGTTCAGCAGGAGCGAGATGACAACAGGCTCCACATTGTATACATTGCCAATTAGCCATAATTTAAAGTTAAGCTTTAATCTGATTTCTTTGAGCTTAACGATTTTAGCTTCACCCCAGCCTGGATGAGAGAAGTGAAGGATTCTTTGTTGTTTCTTATAGATTTATTAAGTTAATTTAATTAAGCGATCGCTCTCCAGTTAAGATCAGATCCGAGTTTTTAATTAAATAATTAAATTGGTTAAGTCAATTCGGAGGAACAATGGACTTTTTATCGGGAATTTCTGATGCAGTAACCACCTTCCAGTGGGAAACTCTTTTCCAATTAGTAAGTGTCACATTTATTATGCTTGCTGGTCCAGCAGTTATTGCTGTACTTGCTTTTCGTAACGGTAATCTGTAGAACTAATACTAAAAAATACCAGCATTTGAGTATTGAGGGGGAGAGGTAATAGCTACCGTCTCCCTTTTTAGTGGGTTAGAGTTATTTTGAAAAGAGTTTAAATTACCGTAAATTTCTTGCAATACACCTTGCTGATTTTTACTACCAATTAGTAATGACCACGACATATCGAACTGCCACAGATACATAGTACCAGGGTGGTCAGCAATATTACGAAGCTTTCTAATTTGATCAATCCTAGAAGCAGCTATTTCTCCTTTATCCATCCATTGTGATAATGGATGTTGCCACTGCTGAAGAAACTGTTTGATTAGTTCTCGATCAGCTTCACTTACCTTATTACTATAATTAACTGTACAATATAAATTATTGTAATTAAAAACATTTATCTGTTTTAAACCATTTTTTGTAAAAGTTTCCCACTGGCTTGATAGTAAAATTGGTAAATTTCCTAGAGTATATTCGCCGCATAACCTTAGAGTAATTCCTCCAATTTCAAAGGTGTTTGCCAATACATTAATTTGAGTGCTATTAGTATATAAAAATTGATATAATTCTTTGAAAAAAGGAGCAACAATTTCTCTCTCAGCCACAATACCTAGTGGATGTCCAGCAGTTTTATAGTCGGCAATTTGACCTGTAAAATTATCTGATTTAATTAGTAAGTAATTTCTATAAGCATGACAAAGTTCTCTTTGACTAGATGGATGCAGAGATTCCCAAACGGAGTTACCTAGTTTAGATATAATCTTTTTCTGTATCTGCTTAATAGGAAGAATCTGGGGAAGCTGATTTAACTCATCTTCTAGTTGAGCAATACGCTGGATCTGAATTTCAATAATAGATTCCTGCTCTTGCATAGAATTTTGTAATTGAGCAAGTTTTTGTTTCTGTTCATTTGAGATAGATTGAGTTTGCTCAATAATATTTAGTTTTTGATTTAAAATATTAATTTGTTTATTTTTGCTATCAATTATTCGCTCTTTCTCTATAAGCAATTGATTTTTTTCTACTATCTCTAAAGCGCTAATAGCTGCTTTGATTAAATTATAGAAATAAGGTTGAGAAACATCAATTTTTCTAGAACTTTCGCGTCTTTTTCCTTGAAGCCCAAATTTTTTACCTTGCTCAATTGCTATTACTTCCCCTTCCTCATTACTTATTCGCAATTCTTTAGATGACTCAGACTTAATTATGCAACAAGTGTATTTGCGCTTGTAGTAGTAGAATTCAGCTTTCATACCAGTTTCTGGTTAACAAGTAAAGTGTTAACTCAGAATAGCTAAATATAATAAATTAAGGTAGTAATTTAAGTTGTCTTTTGAAAAGATTTATGTTTTCTTTATAAAAGATGTGTCTTTGCTATTTCTAAAGCACTAAGAGCAGCTTGAATTAGGTCATAAAAATGTGGCTTGGATAAATCAACCTCTGTTGCATCTTCGCGCTTACTGCCTAATAAACCAACTGTTTTTCCTGACTGAATGGCTAGAATTGTACCTTCAGAGTTTTTAATTCTTAATTCTGCTAGAGAATCTCTTTGAAACACCCCACAGCTATAACTGCGCTGCTTATAGTCAAATGTAGCTTTTAAAGGGGTAACTGTTAAAGGTAAATAGATATTTGGCTGGGTGGGAAATCTGACACCTAGTAATTCTAATTCAATAGTAGTGTTACCATTCCAGGTATTTTCTCGCAGTTTGTAGGCAATATCTACACGCGGCGGTAGGGGGAAATAGTCGTACGCCTTTCTCCAAGCGATCGCTTTAATTTTACCCACTTCTTGTGCAAGTGTTAATTTAAGATGACCTTTACCAACAATTTGCTGTTCAACTACTTGAACATTTGGTGTCCAGAATATCGGATCTGAGTTTTCAATTCCGCAAGGATGCAGTACATCTAGCTGTTTATAAAGTTGCTGATTAATTTGATTTAAATGTACTTGAGTATCAATTTTTAATAGTGGTTTCAAATGTTCTAGTTGTAGACATTGATTAGCAAAAAGGCTGAGACGCGATCGCAGTGCTGCTAAATTTTGAGCTGGCAAAGAAAAGCCGCCAGCTGCTTTATGTCCACCAAATTTGCCTAGTAAATCTTTAGCAAACTCCAAAGCTTCAAATACGTGAAACTCTGGAATTCCTCGCGCTGAACCCCGGATATGGTGTTCATCCTCATAAGTGCCGATAAATACAGGCACACCATAACGTTCTAATAAGCGAGAAGCAACAATACCAATAACACCATGATGCCAATTGGGTTGCACAATAACTAAAACGCGCTCTTGCTGTAAATCTAGATCACTTTGCTGAATCTCTGCGATCGCTTCTTGTTCAATTTGCTCACAAAGTTGTTGGCGACGTGCATTTATTTGTTCGCATTGCATCGCTCTTTCTAGCGCTAACCCCATATCATCTGTAGTTAATAAATCAATGACAATTTGGGGATCTGCTATCCTACCTATAGCATTAATACGAGGACCAAGCCGAAAGCCAATATCGTCTGGTTTTAGGGTTTTATTACGATCATTAACGCCACTTACTTGAATTAATGCTTGCACTCCCGCTAGCTGTGATTGAGGTAATTGACGCAAGCCACGTTTAATCCAGCGTCGATTTACACCAGTTAAAGGAGCAAGATCGGCAATTGTTCCGAGTGTAAATAGTTCTAAAAGTGGCTTGACTAAGCCTTTAATTTGACCTAATTGTTGAGCCAAAGATACCGCCAGGATATAGGCAACTCCCACACCTGCAAGTCCACGATAAGGTGAAGATTCAGGTATTAGCTTCGGGTTGAGGATAGCATCAGCTGGTGGCAATTTTTGGGGTAAATCGTGGTGATCGGTGATGATCACTTTTAAACTTAGTTCTCGCGCCAAGGCGATCGGCTCATAAGCAGAGATGCCATTATCTACCGTTAAAATCAGCTTGAAGCCTTCGTCGTGGAATTCTTGGATAATTCGATTATTGATGCCGTAGCCTTCTTGCATCCGGCTAGGAATGGCGTAATCAACTTGTGCGCCTAACCACCGTAGACTTCGGAGTAATAAAGCAGTGCTAGTCATGCCATCAGCATCATAGTCTCCACAAATGGCAATTTTTTGTTGTGTGGCGATCGCGAGTTGCAATAACTCCACACTTAGGGGAAGATCCGGAAATTCCTCTAAAGGTGAAGGTAAGATTTGGGATTCTGGATTTAAAAATGCTTGTGCTTGTTCCGGTGTCTCGATACCCCGATTAATTAGTATCTGGCTGACTATGGATGATAGTTGCGTAGCTTCAGCTAGATTAGTAGCTAATTGGGGGCAATTGCCAGCTATTTGCCAGCGTTGATTTGGCGATCGTTGAGAGTGATGAGACAATTTAGGGGTAGGTCGGTCTAGCACAGTAAGGAAGTAGGAACTAGCAAACCATTTTACCCTCTGTTAAGTCATGGTAACTATAAGTTAATTCTTACTGTTGATGCCTTCGATTTAAGATAGTTTATAAATGCTGAACACGACACTAATATAAACTTCGTATCTTCAAAGTTAAAATTGGATTCTTCTAACAATGTGTGCCGTATTCCATCTGCATCACTTATATAATTATTTAGCTTACTAAATGAATCTTTTAAAGCAGGATGTATATAACTTTATTTTATATCTCTCCTAATGCTTGCCCTAATGTTGCTTTAGCCTTACCAGTTATTAATTGACAAGTTGCTTCTACAGCTAATATGGATTCTTTAATAGAATTTCTATAATCAGGTAATTTGCTATCTGCTAGCAAATCTAATGCTTGTTTTAACTGATTAGCAACTGGCTTAAGAGAATTTTCAGCTTCCAACGCTTCCTCTATTTCAGAATTTTCAGCTTCTGAAGTTATCTCTTTAATTTTTGTGCCAACAAAGCGAGAAGTATCTGCTGATCGCTCTAATACTTTATTAGAACAATGAATGAATGTTTCATTTATTGAGCAATTAGGAGATTTATTAGCGATAAACTCTATAAAATCATAAACTTCATACCATTCACATTTAAAAAACAACTTCTTAGTATTTGATGTGTAGAAGATAAATCGTTGAAGTCATCAATTGGCTTTTTGAAAAAACTAATTCCAGTTTGTTTAAGTAAATCATTCATACTTTTTCTATTATCAGATAACAAAGCATGAGTATAACCCTTTAGTTGCTCCGAATAAGAAAGACTTAAAACTTTCCATAAACTATAGACTATGTCTTGAAATTTTCATCTTAACTGCTATGGCGACTGCTATACATCTTATAAATTGCTATCCTACAAAAACATTTACGCCTACAAGATATTTGTATAAATCGGAAAATACTTCGTATCTATTTTCGTTACAAATAATTTTAAGATTGACGAAAATCCAGACAATGCTGCAAGAATCGGACTGCAATTTCTGGATGTCCCCCGAAATGGAGATGAATATAGGAAGCATGGATATTGTATAGATGCCATCCCTCTAATGTAGGTGAAGATCGAGCGTTATATCCTCTTGTTTCAAATAAAGGCTTTGTTGGGATTTCAGACAAATGCGATCGGTGAAACTCATGCCCCCAGACAACCCAACTAGCGCTTAATAATGGGCTATCTTGCAGCGCAGTTGCTTGTCTATAACCTAATGTCAGACGTGAACCCATAATAGCTGTTGTCGGTATAGCTCCCACCATTGACCAAGGTTGTCCATTAAAATCGACAATCTGCTGAGATAAATACATTAGTCCGCCACACTCAGCATAAGTCGGCATCCCTGCTTGGAGCGCCTTTAAAACACCTTCACGAGCCGGATAATTTTCTGCTAGCTGTGGGGCAAAAACTTCTGGAAAACCACCACCGAAATACAGTCCTTGAACATCTTCGGGTAACTCAGAATCAAGCGGACTCCAAAAAACTAGCTCTGCTCCAAGCTCTGTAAACAGCTCTAAATTATCGGGATAGTAGAAACTAAAAGCGCGATCGCGGGCAACTGCTAATCTAACAGGTGAGGAAGAAATAAAGTAATTCCTCTGTCTGCTCTCTTTCAAAGCTTTGAGCGGAGGAAACCTCCGCTCAAACTTTGCGCTGTCTGCTGCCGCCTGTCGCCTGTCTCCTATCTGCAAAAGTGGCAATAGGCATTCCCAATTGAAGCAGGTATCACCTAAAGTTGCTAGTTGGTCTATTAATATATCTAGTTGCGTAATTTCTGCTGTAGGTACTAAGCCGAGATGGCGGTCGGGAATTGTGATGTTATCTTGCCGTCGTAGAACGCCTAGAATGGGTAATTGCAGTGGTTCTAGGGCATCTTTGAGTAATTCTAAGTGGCGATCGCTACCGACACGATTTAACACCACTCCAGCTAACTTCACGCCTGTGTCGAACGAGCGATAACCATGCGCGATCGCTGCCACAGATCGAGACAAACGACTGCAATCAATTACTAATAAAACTGGTAAATTTAGTGACTGCGCTACATGAGCCGTACTTGCTGTAGAATCTGTGCCACTCGCGCCATCAAATAGCCCCATCACGCCTTCTACAAGAGCATAATCTACCTCTTGAATATGATAGGCAAAGCATTGTTGCACATAAGTCTCAGAGGTCAGCACTGGGTCTAAATTCCGACAAGGACGACCTGTAACGTACTGATGAAACATCGGGTCAATATAATCTGGTCCTACTTTGAAAGATTGTACTTGCAGTTGCCGACGGCACAAAGACGCTAGTAGGGCAAGCGTCACAGTCGTCTTACCCACACCGCTACGTTCTCCAGCAACTACTAGCGCCATATAAAATTTATTGCTGCACTTATTGCAGCTCTACCCCTGCTATACAAAATAAAGCTAATTGAGCGATTATCGCTACCTTGAGGTTGCTGCTTGGACAACACGCGGGTTAATAATTTTGCCAGCTGAATCCAAGGTGTATTCAATTATTGCACCAGACTGATCTCTAACAGAACGCACAATTTGCCCAGACCTTCTAGTTTCGTTTACTACTGGCAAATTTTTAATATTGGATAATGTTCTACGATTAAGCACTTTACCAGCGTTATCTGTTGTGCTTTCAATAATGTTCCCTGTAGAGTCAATTGTCGTCTGTACAGTTTGACCAAGGGTATTAACTGTCTGGCTAAGTAAGCCTCCTGGCTGGGTAACGTTGTTCACTGTTTGACCAACAGTTCCCACAGTCCGATCTACTACGCCTCCTGGTCGTAAAGCATTGTTAGCAACGCCACCAGCAGTACCAACTGTCCGATCAACACTTTGCAGCAAGCGTTCGAGGATTTGGGGATTACGATCAATTGTTGTCAGGGTACGGTCAATGATCGTCGCAACGTTATCTAGCCTAACTTTCAAGAGTGCTTGAGCTTGGACACCTTTGATCGTGAGGTCTACTTTATCTATCCCAACATCCGCTCCTGCTGTTAACTGCAATAAATTTGCTAATCGTGCATCAAGTGAAATATGCGCCCGTAGATTTTCAACTTGTAAATTAATTTCCTCTACTGATAAGTTGGGTACATCAAGCAGTACATCTGGCTCATCAGCTGCTGATTGGCGGCGACGGTTATCAGGTTGCACCGGACTTACTGGGGTAGGACGCGGTGGTAACTGCTGGGTTTGAGTGTTTGTTTGTGACAGTAGTAGGGTAGGAGAAGCGATCGCTGTATTTGGTGTAGCGATACGCCTATCTGTACTCGGCTCCATAGCCAAAACTGGGCTAGCAACCAAGGTTAGTACAACAGAGCAGCCCAAGTACAAGCACTTTTTCACGGTTTGTTTTCTCGATATATAAATTTGCTCAAAAATCCAGAAGCTTTGATTATCTAAGACTACAAAATGTAACAAGCAAGTCAAAAATTATTGCTAGATTAAGCAATTGCTACTTGTTAGTAGAGATATTTCAGGTCAAAGATGTATCTGACTATCTCTTTCTAGATAGCCTTAAATAATAAAAGTACGAGACCAACTTAATTCACCTCTACTTAGCACACAAGCGAAATTTTACTGAGAAACTGCACTACTTTTACTGTTATCTATTACTTCTTTTCAGTGAAAATACAGTGATATAGCTATATTTTTTATAGTGCGTAAGGCTTTTTCAGATTAAACTACATCAAACATTACCTGTCTAGGTAGACTTTGGTTGCCTGTTCCTAAGAATCTGCCACAGCTTGGAAAACAATTATTATTTTGATTGAGCATCCAACACAATGTGTCGTGAGCGGAGGTTTTGTAGTATTGCCCAAGTACCACGAAAATGTACCTGTCCACGAATATTTTGCAAATGCATATCAATTTCTCTCGCACGGACTACAGAGCCAATTTGTAAGCTGATATGCGGGTTATCCTCACCAAAAAGAATCGAGGTAGAAGATTGATAGTCTTGTTCAATAATTCGTTCTGAGTCAATATCTAACTGAAAGTTTTTATTAACGCTTGTTGAACGTGGCGAGTTAGCAACTGCAGGATCATTGATGTTATTAGTTTCTTCAGCGCTAATAATTCCAGCTGTAGCCGTAACGATAACTATAGTTGCTGCAAAGGTGAAATAGGAAATCATGGCAGCGTTCCCTTGGGTGGCTGAGGTGCTTTAGGAGTGATTGGTAATGCTTGAGGGTTATTCGTTAACGGCGCTTCACCCAGTGCGTCAGAGACTATAGCATCGATATCGCTAAAAACGCTGGTAATTTGCAAGCGCACACCAATATCTCGATAGGTGACACCTTCTTCAGCGTGTTGGGGTATATTTCGCCGTTCTACAACCCAGCCAGTTTGACGTTCTGGACTACCTGAAAATTGAATTTCCTCTGAATCTGGCAATACATTAAACCGCAGTTCTCGCGCTGTCACAGTCGATGTAATTGCTAGATCAGCAGTTTCTGGTGAGGAGGGGGAACCCGATATTTCCCTATCTGGAGTTCCGGATTGTGGTTGAGTTTGAGTAAAAGCAGGCATTATGCCAACGCTTATACCCAACATGGTAGAAACTAGGCTTGCTAGAGGAAGCGCGTGTATACTCTTTTTGATTGAATGTTTCATATTCTTTAACTATGTAACTTAGAGTAACTTATATAAACGCTGAAAGATTGTAAAGTGTATCTAGACTGTAATAATTTTTTGAGATAATTTACATTGTGCTTATTAGCTAAAGTCAGTCTAATATTGCTATTTTCTAACTTTAGCTAGCTTTACTCCTAATTCAGTTTGAGATACTCAGGTGAAATTATCATTAGACTGCCAAGCGGGATTGTGCAGCAGGCGTACTTAATTGGAGAATTTGATCTGTAACGGCTAGACTTTCTTCATACAAAGCATCCGAACCCCAGCGTTGCAACTGCTGACTCAGCAAATCTTCCGCCTTTTGGTCAGAAAGTGGAGAGACGTGCTCAAATCTACAAGACTGAGCGCCACCACCTGCTTCCATTCGCATACAACCAGTGGTTTCAGAACATAAAACAGTACAACAATCAGCTGCCAAATTAGTTGAACTAAGTCGCAGATCAATTAAATCTCCTGGGACTTCACCTGCTGATGTAGCTGTGGGAATTGCTGCTAATTCCGCTTCTACTTGGCGTTGTTCTTCTGTGACAAAGTGAATACGTTTAATATCATAGTCTCCCCCTTCGTGGTGATAGGAAACCGGATGCCACTGCAATCGACTTGCTAGCCAACCCAAAAACATTAGTGCTTGAGCAGGATTGCCTTTTTCGTAATCAATTGTTACTCGATCAACTTCACTAAGAGCAGCGCGGCGCTCTGGGGGGTCGAAGGCTTCCGCAGTTAACTCCTGCCAAGCAGACAAGCGCCGCCAGTTAAGGTCAGCAACTGGCGTACCCGCCTTTAGTAATTCTTGTAAACTGACTAGATTTGCCTCTGTTTCATTAAATTGGCTAGAGTCAACGATGACTGAGTTGCATACTGTCGCTAGCCGTTTGAATAAACTATTATTGGGGTCTGGTGTTGCCTTCCACCACAGAAACTTTGGCAGGTCGCCAATCAAGAGAGCTGTAATCATCCCGCCTACTCGTTCTAGAGCGGCAACTGTGCCTTTGAGGGTTATGTATTCGCAGCAGACGAGCGTAGTTGATGATTGCTTTTGAATTGGACAGTAGGCAGAGACTTGAACTGTTACGCCTTCATCAACTCCCGCTACTGGACACAGGGCAATAATGCGGCAAGGGTTACGACTGGCGATCGCATCCGCTACAGTAGGGCTTTTAGTATCTAAAGCATACGAAGTACCGTTTGTACTGTTACCTCCATCCAACGCACCATTGCCACAATTTTTGGCAACTTCTTCTCGTAATTTAGCTAATGTTTCAGGAGTTGCCTTCCCAGTCACTGGCAATTTATAAGCTTTCTGCGCTTCCCGCAACGCTACTTCTGTGCGAGGTCCAGGAATTCCATCAATAGGACCACTGTAGAACCTCAAAGTAGTTAATAGTTGTTGAGTTTCTTCTGGTTCATAGACTATCAAACTAAACGTCGTCGCCCGTGTAGCAGAGATGCCGTAACTTTGCCAAATCTTACTCAGTTCCGCCTCAATTTCACTGAGCGAAACATCCTTGGGAGCTTGAAGCGAGACAATTGGAGCAGATTGAGTTGCCATAAGTAATTTTGAGTTTTAAGTTTTGAGTTAGGTAGAGTAAAGAAATTTTTGAGCTTTGAGTTAAGTAGAGTAAAGAGAGTTTTGAGTCATGAATCCAGACAATGCTGAATTAAAATTTTTCTTCAATTCATAATTCAAATCAGTTCTCTTTGATTCAAAACTCAACGGTCAGCACGCCAGTTTGCTCAAGTCGGGGAACCCGCCCACGCAACTGGCTCCGGAGGAGGCACCGAAAAGCGCTGCGTTGAGCAAGCTCAAAATTCAAAATTCAAAACATTTTAAAGTCTGCGCCAGCGACGACCATCCTGGTTAATTAACTGTTCCGCTTCCGCAGGTTCCCAAGTTCCAGCTTCATATTGGGGAACAGATGCTGGATCTGCTGGCGAGTCCCAAACAGTAAGTGCTGGAGTTACTACCCGCCAAGCAGCTTCAACTTCGTCAGCGCGTGTGAACAAAGTTTGATCGCCCATCATGCAATCAAGCAATAAGCGATCATAAGCATCGCCTGTCGCTGAGATCCCAAATGAACCATAACTAAAGTCCATTTCAACTGAGCGAGTGCGTAAATCTGGCCCTGGCATCTTAACTTCAAACCTCAGTGAAATTCCCTCATTAGGCTGAATTCGCATTGTTAAAACATTGGCATTTACCTGTTGAGCGGCAGATTGAAATATCAGATAAGGCACTTCGCGGAACTGGATTGCTATTTCACTGACTTTCTTCGGTAGTCGCTTCCCTGTACGCAGGTAGAAAGGAACGCCTTGCCAACGCCAGTTATCAATCAGAAACTTCATTGCTACATAAGTGGGTGTAGTTGAATTGGGATTAACTCCTGCCTCCTCTCGATATCCAGGTACTGGTTTACCTTTCATCCACCCAGCACTATATTGACCGCGTACTGCCGATCGCTCCAAATTCTGCACATCTGCTAAGTGAGTCGCTTGGAGTACCTTTAATTTTTCTGTACGGATACTTTCAGCATCAAGGGCATTGGGTGGCTCCATTGCCGTGAAGCAAAAAAGTTGCATCAGGTGGTTTTGCAGCATATCCCGCAGTGCGCCGGAGGTTTCGTAGTATCCTGCTCGGTCTTCAACTCCTACAGTCTCGGCGACGGTAATTTGCACATGATCAACAAATTGCCGATTCCACAACGGTTCAAAAATTGCATTCGCAAACCGAAAGACGAGGAGATTTTGAACTGTTTCTTTACCTAAATAGTGATCAATTCGGTAAACCTGCTCTTCTTTGCATACTTTCTGCACTACTCTGTTCAACTCGCGAGCCGAACTCAAGTCTCGACCAAAGGGTTTCTCAATTACTAAACGAGTCCTGAGCGGGTCATCCAGCATTTGAGCTGCTCCTAGCTGCTGAATTGCTTCGGCGAAGAATTTGGGGGCAACAGAAAGGTAGAAAACTCTATTTCCGCGCGTTCCTCTTTTGCCATCCAATTGTGTCAATAAATCTTTGAGTTTCTGGTAACTTTCTGGGTTATCAATATCGCCAGAGCAGTAAAACAGACCTTGAGCAAAGTCTTGCCACAACTCCTCAGCACCAATACCGTCAGAAAACTGCTCAATGCCCTCCCGCATCTGTTCGCGGAAGTATTCGTCACTCCAATCTCGACGCGCCACTCCCACAATAGTAGTTTCTGGAGGTAGCCGCCTTTCCCGTCTGAGTTTATAAAGAGCTGGAACTAGCTTGCGTTGAGTAAGATCCCCGGAAGCACCGAATATCACCAAAATCTGAGGTTCGGGTGTTCTTTGTTGTTGCAGTCCTACGCGCAAGGGATTTTCTAGCAGCGTGACCATAAGTTGTTTGTAGGGTAAGTTTCAATAAGAAGTTGAGGACGGGGGTCAAGGGGAGCTCATCGGTTACACGGTTTGAGGAGGTAAAGAACTAGCGTTCACGGGTAAAAGGAGGAATTATACATCCAAACAGTCTGATCTCCCCCTGCTTCTCTTCTTCCCCAGCTCCCCCTGCTTTTTTAAACGGGAGACAACTGACTGACTTTCTCTTCTAAAGAGTCCATCAACGATTGGAAGGGTTGAACAAATTTATCAATTCCTTCTACAAGCAATTCATCCATGACTTCATCTAGGTTGATGTTAATGTCTGGATCTTTGAGATTTTCCAGCAACTTATAAGCTTCTTCTACCCCAGTATCAACGCGCGCTTGGGGATCGCAGTGATCGGCGCAGGCTTCAATCGTGTTTGGGGGTAGGGTATTTACTGTATCAGCTCCAACTAATTCATCAACATACATCACGTCGCTGTAGTTGGGATCTTTAGTGCTGGTACTAGCCCAAAGGAGACGCTGGACTTTCGCGCCTTTTGCTGCCAAGGCTTGCCACTGCTCGCTGCCAAAGATTTCTTTATACTTTTGGTAAGCTACTTTAGCATTGGCGATCGCTACTTTACCTTTAACTGCCCTCAGCTTTGCTTCTACGTTGAGATCGTCAACACCTTTTTTGAGTTTTTCATCAATACGCTGATCAATGTTGCTGTCAATGCGGCTAAGGAAGAAACTTGCTACTGAAGCAATTGTGCTAATGTCTTTACCCTCAGCTAACCGCTTTTCTAAGCCGCGAATGTAAGCCCAAGCTGTCTCAACGTAGCTATTAACAGAAAACAGCAAAGTTACATTAACATTAATGCCTTCACTGATCACTTGCTCTACTGCTGGTAAGCCTTTGGTTGTACCAGGAATCTTGATCATCACATTTTCTCGACCAATCTCCTGGTAATAGCGCAGAGCTTCTTTGATCGTTGCTTCAGTATCATGGGCAATTGTCGGTGGTACTTCAATACTCACGTAACCATCTAGCTTATTGGACGATTCATAGACAGGTCGTAAAATATCACAGGCGTTGCGGATATCTGCAAATATCAGTGATTCGTAGATTTTATAAGTTGGCGATCCAGCGCGAATTCCGGCTTCAATATCCGCATCGTAGACTGCGTTGCCCATCATTGCCTTTTCAAAAATAGATGGGTTAGTGGTGATCCCACAGATCCCACCGTTTTCAACCAAAGCTTTGAGTTCACCAGATTGAATCATGTCCCGAGTCAAATTATCCATCCAGATACTCTGACCGTATTCTTTGATTTCTATTAAATGATTGTTTGGCTTAGTTGCTTGGTCTGTCATTGTTTTATTCCTATTAATTGTTGCTTTAACTCTAGACTATTAACTAGAGAAATAGATAAGTGTAGGCATTCTTACAGTCTTCTGTCCCTAGCCTTACTGTGGTACACGCGATCGCTCCAGCATGATCTTTTCCCTTTCTGCTTTCACTTGTTTCTGCACAAAAGACTCCACTAGGGCAACATCATCTTTACTACCAATAATCAACGGTGTGCGCTGGTGCAGTTTTTCTGGCACTACATCCAAAATTTCTTCAGTTCCTGTACTAGCTCTACCTCCTGCTTGTTCAATCAAAAAAGCTAGAGGTGCAGATTCGTAAAGCAAACGTAACTTGCCTTCTGGCTGCTTTATCGTACCTGGGTACAGAAACACACCACCTTGAACTAAAACCCGATGAATATCTCCAACCATTGCCCCACCATAGCGAGCGGTATAACCTTCTGTTTGGTGAACATAGCGGATGTATTCCCGAAATGATTCGTCCCACTGCCAGAAGTTGCCTTCATTCACACTGTAAATCGAACCATGATTAGGAATCTGTATATTTTCATCCGAAAGGATAAACTCTCCTAAGCTGGGGTCGAGTGTGAAAGAATGAACTCCCTTACCGATCGAATACACTAGCATTGTGCTAGGACCATAAAGGATATAACCAGCTGCAATTTGTTTATGCCCATTTTGCAACAAATCACTTGCCGTCCCGTCCAAGTCTTGACCTTCTTGTTGACGAATTGCAAATATAGAACCCAAGCTTAGATTAATATCAGTGTTGGAAGAACCATCGATCGGGTCATACAGCAGGGTATAGCGACCAATTGGGCAGTTTTCTGGAATGTAGTAAGGTTTTTCCATTTCTTCGGAAGCCAAGCGACAAACAAGACCGCTTTGCTTAAATACCGAGATAAACACATCATTAGCATAGACATCCATTTTTTTAACGGATTCTCCCTGCACATTGATGTCTCCAGTAAATCCCAAAACACCTTCCATTAATCCAGCACGGCTAAGGCGACGAGCAATAATCTTGCCAGCAAGGGCGATGCGATTCATTAAGGCACTCAGATCCTGCGCCTCTGCTGAGAAACTTTGAAGTTGTTGCAGGACGTGACGAGATAGAGTTGTACAATCACGATCCAGAGCGTACTCCTGAGCGTCTGCTTGTTGCGCGTCAACCATTGTTTTTATTCTCCCTATCTAGTGGGGCGATGATCACGGGATTTTATATTTACCTAGCCTACGCTAAGTGCATTGGCAACGCCCGATTCTGCTTTCTATCTTAGAGAGAGAATTTGTGAGTGAAATCTGACTTTGGGTAAACTATAAGATTAGTATCTAAAATGGAATCGCTCTAATTATTCAATGCGCTTTAACTTCTTAGCCTGAATAACTTTGCTCCAGCAAGTCAAAACAATTTAATTAGGACTTACGCACCACTAACCCAAGAACGTAGACGCTTCGCGGCTTGCCGCAGGCTACCGCATTCACGTAGTGTAGCGACAGCGTTTAGAACACATAGACGCGGAGCGGCTTCAAGGTAGAGTAGTACACAAAAGAATAAGAGTTTGAGAGAGTTTTTGCGTAAGTCCTGTTAATTTAAGAGCTATTTCAACTTTAGTAGAGTGTTTATCAGAAAATATCGACAAGTTGTAGCAATATTAGTAACTGCTACAACTTGTCGAATATACACTTAAAAGCCTTCTGAGTTTTATTTAACTTAAGTTAAGCTCCAACTATTTATACACTGTCTTTAACTGAGTTAGCTGCCTTTAAAGGAGCGTTGGTCTAATATTCTCTCCTCATACCGCCGCCGCCACCACGCCGACTATTTTCTTCTCGTGGCTTTGCTTTATTAACTCTTAGCTGACGACCCATCCATTCTGCACCATCTAATTCAGTGATAGCCGTATCTTCTTGGGCATCTTCATTCATATCAACAAATGCAAAACCGCGCATCCGACCCGTTTCGCGGTCTGTAGGCAAAACAATTCGTTTAACTGCACCGTATTCTGCAAAAACTGCTCTTAAGTCTTCTTCAGTGGCGCGGTAAGAAAGGTTTCCAACGTAAATAGTCATAGCGATCACGTAAATCTGAAACAGAAGCTAAAGTTCAGGTCTAGATCCAGATACTAGAAAGTGCTAGAAAGCAATTTCTCATCTGATGTACCAATGATGAATTTCCAGGGTCAGCAACCATAAGAGCGGTAGCAGTGTCTAAAACTCAATTAGTAATAAGACTGAACTTACTAGATACCGTTTTATCATATCCTATTCCCTAGCTGGTCAAAGGTCATCTGTATTACAAAGAAATATTGACTCAAGTTTTATTTTTGATAGTCACGAGACAAGCTAGAAGGAAGGTATTAGTAAACTAGGGGTTTCAGCGTTTTAGTTTGCTAAAACTAGCAGCAAGATTGAATCTTGAGCGGATAACAAGCTTTAGTCGATTGAAATTGACTGAGGTCCACTAGTTTTGCCGTTGTGATCTTGAATTGTCACAGAAGTATAGGTGGTAGAACCAGTCTGTTGATCAAGCCAACTTTTAACTGGATCATCAGCACAGTTAATTCTTAGCAGACCAGAGAAGAAACCGCCTAAGAATGAAACTGGATGCTGGGTAAGTTGCTTAAAGATCGGCGTTAGTTCAGTTACAAACATACAATGTGTCTCCTAATAATTGCTCAAGATTTAATTAGAGTATCCGACTTTACGAAAGTTGGATACTCACATCTCAATTGCTTCTTTTGGGATTGTAGCGTGTCCTTGGGTGAGGCTGACTGCATGGAGCTGGGGCAATGCTGAAAGAGTGGGTTATACCATGCACCTTTATGTCTGGTTGAGACTTATGTTTGCTGTTTCGCTAGCCACACCTTTAGTCTCTGGTTCCTCGTTGGAGAACAAACATTTATCTGAGTCACAACCCGCAGGTCCAGCCTCTATTGATTCACTTGTATCATAATTATTTAAGCTGACGTAAAAATCATTTACTTGGCGGCGGTCTTTTACTTGTTGAGATAATTGTTCGTATTGCTGTTTGGTTATCGGTTCAAATGGCAAGCGGGGGAATGTTTGATGAGCGTCAAATCTAGCAAGTAGTGCTGCGGAGATATATCCTTCATCGTTTTGAATAGCTTTGTAGATCCGTTCACCCAAAGCTGCTATTTCGTTTTCGCGTAATTCAATTGTGGCGCTCGTGTTGTGCGATACATAGAATTTTTGGACTTGCATATAGAAATCCATTTGGGCGATCGCACTAAATTTCCCGATATCAATTTGATCTGCTCCAGGCAAATCTGCCCATGATACAGCAACAGGGATTTCTACTAGCCATTCTGTACAACGTTCATCGAAAGGATCGTTCAACAGATTGCCAAATTCATCTTTATCTGATTGCGAGGGAATAACGTTGTAGCCGTAATCAATACAAGCTCTTGCTACAGGGTCATTTTTGCGGAAAGTAATCCGCCGAATGAAACGTTGCGACTTTGGGGGATGCCAACCAGGAGATGCATTACTTAGGAGCGACTTTGTCCCTGAAGGTTGGATAGTAGTGCAACGGTTGGGACGTTTGAGGTTGTGGCGATCGCAGTAGTCCCAAACAACAGAAAAGACAATTTCTTTCCATTGGTTCAGGTATGTTTGCTCCTGCTGTTTAAATTGTATTCCTGCCGCCGTCTCTGGTCGTCCAGCTTCCCACCAACGCAGCCAATCTACACCAAAAGCATTAACAAAAAAGTCAAATAATCCTGTAAAAGATACACCAACAATTGGATCTAATTCCCGCGACTTTTGGTAACGTTCTTCACTAAAATTATGGTTAAGTAAAGCGGCAACAGATAATGCTCCAGCTGTGAAAGCGTGTCTTTGTTCCTGATAGTTATGTGGATCAATTTGATTGATATGAATCTCACTCAAATTACAGTGGAAATTTGCACCAATTATTTCACCACAATTATGAGCAGTAAATCCATTAGCATCAAATCGTGCAGGACCAGGAACAGTACAATCGTAAACAGCTTCTTCACCATCAGGTTCAATAGTAGATAATGTGATAGCGAACCGTTCACGATTAAAGTTACGCTTGTAGGCTGACAGTAAATCTTGTAAACGCCTAGCTTTGCTAGGGTCTTGAAAACCAATTAATTCTTGAAAAACAGTAATGTTATCGTTGGCTATAACTAACTCGTGTTGTGCTTTGCAAAAATATCCTGCTAATTCACGATTTGAATTTGGCATCATTCTAATGCCTTCTAATCTACGATTTTTATAAATACAAGATGCAACGCCTAAGCGCAGTAACATCCGTTGCACAGCTTCAAGTAACTGTAAATTACTTTGAGCTAGGCGAATGCTAATACCTTTGTTTTGAGTTCCTTGCACACTCCCATCAGCATCAAACAACCCGCGCAAAAAACCACAATAAAATTCATAACTAGCTTGTTCAACTTTAGGTGTGATTGTTTTGTGTTCGTGAGTTATTTCATAATTACCAGCGAGTTCTGCTAGTCTAGCAGAACCTACTTCAAAATATTTATTCTTCTGATGATAAAAACCAGTTAGCTTGCTACTGGAGGGAAGATAGTTTTTTACCAAGTCAAGAGCATATTCCTTCATCTCTACTTGGTTGTCACCCCAATACCGTAATTTAGCTTGATAAGTGTAGTTTGCTGGGTTAACAGCAAAACAACCATCACCTACCAAGTTACCTAGCAACCAACCTTCTTCTTGTGTTCCATCCCCATCCCAAGGCATTAATTCTCGATGGTTGTGGATTAATACACGATCGCCTGGTTGAAGTTCGGAAACAGCAACCCATTCAGAGTATTGTTTGTGCTGAGTTTGGGCTGTGACTTTAAGAACTTGGTGATTTTCAGTTAGTCGCAGACTGTAGCCTTCTTTTGTTTGAAGTTTTACTACTGGCTTAATTCCAGTAAAAAAGAATCCTTGAGTAGTTGTGCTGAACAGTTCACCGTTAACATAGGTACTGTGTTGAATGCCAATTAAGTCTTTTACTTGTCGTGCGCCAACGCCAGTATGAACCCAAGTATCTGCCGTAACACAAGGATTTAGGGCATATCTTGAAAGTCGGTGTTCTACTTCTGCGGTTGAAATTTCCGGATGGTGATTTTGCAGCCAAGCACGAGCATTTTCTTGTGATGTCGCGTAGGTTTCGAGAAACTCTCGTTTTAATAAATCTGAATTTAAAATATCTGCATTTGCACGAGCGATCGCTTCACCAGCCCATTGAATCGCACCTTCTCCAGAATAATACTGTTGGCGAACAGCATTCACACATTCTTCCAGACTTGGTTTGTGGTGGAACACGCGACTGTGGTTTGCCATCCGCAGCGCATCACGTTCTGGATCTATGCGCCAATTGCCATTTTCATCTTGTTGCCAAAGGTTGCCTTTAGCATTAGCAAATAATTGATCATTACTATCGCCTTGCCTCATGCCAGCTGATCTCCTGACATTGCCAGCAACTACTACAACAGCAGCTTCATCAATTAATAAACAGCATTCAACAGAATTTAGTCTTCGTCCTACAGCCTTGTTTAGAATAGACGCACAACGTTCATATAATTCTGGTAATTTAACCGGATTAGCAACGCCGCCAAAACCTTTTAATAGTTCTCCCGCGCCGCGAATATCGTTGAGGTCGATTTCAACTTTTACCTCTTGAGAAAACCGCTCATCCGTTGAGAGTTCTAATAGTGTTTGATATGACTTAACCCAACCTGCGCGACTGTCGCCAACGTGAATTATTACGCGATCACCTTCTATCTCAACTTGGGTTGTTTGCCGACGCAAGTGGGCAGGAGTAGTACCAATTTCACCCTGTAAGCTCACGGTAAGATGATTGCGGATGGGTGGGAGCTGATTAATATATTTTGGTTCCAAGACGGCTCCTGTACCACAGCCCATCATCGCTAGATCCATCATTAAACCGAAGGCACGCCAATCAACGACATTGGTACTAGTGCAGTTGTAAGCCCCAGAAAAATTTTCCGGACTATTTATCCAATCAGTGCCGCCAACCCAAAGCCAACGCCCACTAGGTAAAGACTTCATTGAGCGCTGCATCCGCTTTAATAGAGCGGCTTCTGTATTACTTAGTTTGCCTAACTTGATTAATCCTTGGAGAGTGCGATCGCACACTTCAGCCCACGTCTCACGTCCTGCATTCTTTAGGCGGCTATAAGTCCGATAAAATACCGGATTAGCAGCAGGGGCGGTTTCGGGGAACTCGCTTGTCTGATGTACACGCTCAAGGTCTTGAACCATAGCTCGGAGTCTTGTTGGTTTGGGATAGATTAAGACTATACGCGATTTAGATGTGGGGGACAAGGATTGAAATTTTGGAAAATTTGCGCTAGGTGTAGGGTTTTATTGTGTAGCTGCTGCTGATAAAATTTAGTTGATCCTCAAGTTAAGATCGATGCAGTCTTCTTTTGGAAGCGCTGATGGTAAAGTACAACCCTTTACACTGTCTACCCACCTCAGCAGAACTGCCTGATTCTGACGATACCCCTGTGGATAATGAACTTCAAAATCTTATCCCCAATCTATTAGAAGCGATCTTAGCTTTAGCTTGGTCAGAGCGGATGGACTGGTTTTTTGGGGTAGACATGGGAATTTACCACACCCCAAGTGAGCCACCTTTAGTTCCAGATAGTTTTTTGAGCTTGGGTGTTGAGCGGTTTATTGGGGAAGAGGGACGTTTAAGCTATGTTTTATGGGAAGAAGATAACGTAGTTCCGCTCTTGGCGCTAGAAGTGGTTTCTAAAACTTATAGCGGCGAGTACGAACAGAAAAAAATAGCTTATGCTCAATTAGGTATTTTGTACTACGTGATTTATGCGCCTGGTCGTGGTAAACGTCGCAAGCGACAACCTTTTGAGGTTTACTGCCTTGTAGATGGGCAGTACGTCCAGCAGAGCGGGGAACCAGTATGGATACCAGAAATTAATTTAGGAATTGGGCGAGAGCGAGGAATTTATCGAGGGCGAGAGCGGGAATGGCTATACTGGTATGACCAGCAAGGCAATAAATTACCCACTCCTGAAGAAATTGCCCACCGAGAAAGTGATCGGGCTGCAATGGCTGAAAAACGTGCGGAAATTGCACATCAACGCGCTGAGATTTTAGCTACCCGGTTACGAGAAATGGGCATAGATCCTAATAAGTTGATATAGATAAGTTTCTTGTGGCTTAAACCCATAATATTAGTTCACCCTCACAAAGTTTTAGCTTGTTAAGGTTACTGATATTTTGCCCCTGACCTCGAGGAATTCAATCCGCGACTGTACAGACGTCTGTCGCTGCCGACTACTGCTAGGTGCAAGATGTAATTTGCTAGAACGTTTAGGTAGGATAATGAGAAGCTCGGTACAGTTAAAGCAGTCAGAATTGAACGATGCTTGCTCCTTGGCGATCGCCCCTTAATCAAGCCCTAGAACGTAATGGGCAACCAAACGCCCGTTACCTACAATTGGCAACAGTTCGAGAAAATAATCGCCCAGCAAATCGTACCGTAGTTTTTCGGGGCTTTTACGCAGACACCGATCAATTAAAATTTGTTGTTGATGCTCGTAGTCAAAAAATTGTTGAGATTGAGCAGCAGCCTTGGGCAGAAGCTTGTTGGTACTTCCCGGAAACCCGCGAACAATTCCGCATCAGTGGTTTTTTAACTCTAGTACCAGAGAGTCATCCAGATTCAGCCTTGCAGCAAGCACGTCAAATTACTTGGCAGCAACTTAGTGACACAGCGCGAATCCAATACACTTGGGCTGATCCTGGTAAACCAAGAGCTAATACTACCTTTGAGCGATCGCTACCTGATTTAGTTCAGCCACTATCAAATTTTTGCCTATTATTACTGCAACCACTCCAGGTAGATCACTTAGAACTACATGGCGAACCCCACAATAGAGCTATTTACTACCGCAACGGCGACCATTGGTCTATCCAAGCAATTAATCCTTAAGTAAGCTGTTAAGTTGTTGCCTCTCCTTAAATACCAGCGCCGTCTAAAAATTGCTGAATTGCCTTATCTCTAAGTTGACAGGAGGTGATAGGAGCAGCATCTTCGTGAGTACCGTTTGATGTCCCTACTGTATGCACTAAAACAGAAGCATGGACAGGTTTCTCCTGTAGCGTTTGTACCTGCTGTTCTAGCGCCTCAATCCGGTCAACCAGGGCGCGAATTACTTCGGCTTCCGAATCGGGCAGACTTCCATGTTCTAGAGGGTCAACGCGCACTCCAGAGCGGTAGATAATTCTACCTGGTACGCCTACTACAGTGCAATTAGCAGGGACATTTCGTAGCACAACTGAGCCAGCGCCAATCCGGACATTGTTGCCAATTTCAATATTACCTAGCACTTTAGCACCAGCGCCGACTACCACATTATTGCCTACAGTTGGATGGCGCTTACCACATTCTTTACCTGTACCACCGAGGGTCACACCCTGATAAATCAAGGCATAGTCGCCAATAATTGCTGTCTCGCCGATGACAACTCCCATGCCGTGATCAATAAAAAACCCCTGCCCAATGACTGCACCAGGGTGAATTTCAATTCCAGTTATCAAGCGACTGATAAAAGAAATTAAGCGGGGAATGAAAGGGATACCAAGGTGATAAAGCTGATGGGCAACTCGATGCAATACGAGCGCTTGCAAACCAGGATAGAAAAATAGAACTTCTAGCCAGTTACGTGCAGCCGGGTCACGCTCAAAGATGATGCGAAAGTCAGCAAGCAGGGTAGATAGCACAGGATAGTACCCACATGAAGCAAAACATTCCAAACTCTATATTAACGTCCTATGTGCCACTACTCAGTGTTAGTATAAGCAATTTGAGATTCTCAATTTTATCTTTTGAGGCAATATTGGAGATATCCTTTGCTTTGGTTGAAGTCAAAGAAGGAAGTAGGAATCAGCAAGTAAAAATTAAAAATTATGCCTCCATTTATCTTAATCGCCTTGCTTGTGGTAACAGCAATTTGGGTAACTAAAGTGTTTGTATTAGTTCCTTTGGAGTTACTTAAAGCATTCAGCTTGCCTACTTGGTTGACTTTAACGGCGATCGCCCTAGTAATTTGCTGGTGCTTCGGGGAGTGAAAAGAACTCAGGCAAGAACTCATACTCTTACCTGTAACTGGTTAGTTACTAAGTTGGAAGAAGGCACTAGCTTTAAGCGCTTTCTGGTCATAACTACTAACAGTTAGCGATCGCAAATTATTGAAAAACGGTTTTCCCGCAACTTCTAGCAGCTTCAGAATCGGCAATTGGCGCTCTAACATTGAGTGACTTGCTGCCCAATCAAGATATACATAACCTGCGTTTGGTGTGGGTATAGGAGCAATACTAGCTTTAAACTTGGGACTATCTATTAAAGCCCCATTTTTAGGAGCTTTCAGCGCTGCATCCATTGCTTCAACTGAAGTTGTGAAAATTTCGTAATTTCCTACCGTAGTATGCACACCTTGAACTTTTGCCCTCAGCGTAATTCCTGTATCTGTATTAGAACTAGAAGGAACAGTTGTTAATTGCGTCCAAGCAGAAACTTTTTGATTTTCTAAAGGTAGGGGAGTAGCACTGAGTCCCTGTTGTTGGGCGATTTCGTCTAGATGAGAAATTCCTTGATCAGCCGCAGCCGATTTTTGGGCAACAAAAATCAAATCAGGAGTTTGTCCCTCACGGGGTAAGATTCCTAAAGCGTATTCCCCTTGTACCCAACTGAAGATATCTTTTGCTAAATCTATGCCCCAACGCGCTTGCAACTCTGCTAAGGGTTGATTGATTAAGCGAGATAAACCCTCGCCTGCACCTGATGCTGTTGTTTGCTGCCACAGTTGGTTTAAATCAGTATTTTCTAGGTGGCTTAAGTCAGAGCCAGAAACTGCCAAGCTGATTGCATCTGGAATGTACTTTAATGCCTCTACAGGTTGAGATAGCGTCGGCGCAGATGAGGAGTTCTGATTAGGCGCTGCTAGTAACGCTGTTTGAGCCAGTAATCCTTTACGGTTTAGCTCTAGGGCAATAATTTGACTTTCATAAGTTTGGGCTGCTGGTTTTAAACCTTGCCAGGCAACAACGCTCGGAAGATTCAGAAAAAATAAGCCAATTGAGCGGGATGGTAACAACGTTAGAGCTTGCTGGTATTGACTAGAAGTAGCCAAATTGAGATCGGTCGCTTGGACGTTATTGATGGCATCGCGTATTACCTTGGGATGATTGGCAAATAAAACGAAGGAATCGCCTACTACTGCTCCGGCAAGATTCTGGGTTGCCGCCGCTTGATTGCTAATGCTTCTCGGCTGATCAGAGATTAATTTGATGCCTTCATATTGTTCAAACGTTAAATCTTTGCCAGCAACTGCCCGCTTGGAGAATAATAAATCAAGGAACTCGCGGCTTTTGGCGGCGTTTTTAGTAGCGATCGCCATTAAATAACCTGTTTGCTGTCCGTTAGCGGCATCACGGTCAATATCTGTATTAGTAACAGCTAAGGTAAGTTCGTCACCTATCCAAGGTTGGACATCTCGTTGGTAATCCAAACCTGTATTAGCGAATAAACTTGTTTTTAGCTGCTGGAGTTGAGTACGTAACTTCCGCCGTTCGCTACCACTCACTACTTGCCCCAAAGACTCTATCCGGTTGGGATTTACTAGCATTGACACCATAACTGGTGCTTGTTTCGGCACGAACATAGCTGCTGCTGGAGTTGACTGGCTACCACCTCTAAGACTGAGTGAGCTTTCTCGCACTAACCAGAAGCCGCCGATTCCAGTTAACAGCAGCACAATTACACCAACTATGAGGAAGAATGAGCGTTGCTTGATCATTGTTTATCCAGACAGCACAAAACTTTATTTCATCCCAGTGATACTAGGATCAGAACTACGCCTTTTTTCAGTAACAGTAACATGGCAGCTCAATCTTTTAATCCACCTATACTCCAAATTTCTGTTGAAGAACTCGCCCAGCGTCTTAAAAGTGATATAGAGGAGCTACAGCTAATAGATGTGCGTGAACCTCAAGAAGTGGCGATCGCTTATATCGCAGGCTTTAATATTTTACCTTTAAGTCAATTTGCTGACTGGGCAACTCATCTCCAAGCTAAATTTCAGCCTCATGTTGAGACACTTGTACTCTGTCATCATGGCATCCGCTCTGCTCAGATGTGTCAATGGTTAAGCCATCAGGGATTTACAAACGTTAAAAATATAGCTGGAGGAATTGATGCTTACTCGCTGTTAGTTGATCCTACAGTTCCTAGATATTAGACTTTAGACAGCGCCACAACTGAATTAGTTACTATATTGGCTAGCTATTATCTACAGCCTGTGTTTAGTTTTGCTATTCTTAATACAAGACTGATAACCGCACGTAACCCGAACAGGTTAGTTGCTAGCTTGAGTTCATTGCTTACTACATAAGCGCCTTTTTGAATATTTGAGGATGTTCAACAGTAATCATCACTTGGTAATGATTACTACATTAAGTAGTATTCTTTCAAGGGAAAATGCAGCATTTGAATTTTATTAATCTGAGTGCAGCCATTTTTCCCATAAGCTCCTAGTTCTATCGGCATCCTTTAGTAATGTCACCCAGGAGATTTATCGGCAATTTTTACTTTATATTGTGTAGAAATAATTGGTTAATGCAGTTTTATTTATAAGCTTTTTAAAACCTGATCAAATCTCGCTTCGGGTTCAATGACTATACAAGTGCAGCTTACCGATCGCCAACAACATATTCTTTGGGCAACAGTACGTCACTACATTGCCACTGCGGAACCTGTGGGTTCAAAAGCTTTGGTAGATGAATATAACCTGCGTGTTAGCCCAGCAACAATTCGTAATGCAATGGGCGTATTAGAAAAAGCAGGATTGCTTTACCAACCGCATACGTCAGCAGGGCGCATACCTTCGGATTCTGGCTACCGGATTTATGTTGATCAACTAATTACACCTTCCGATGTTTTAACGCGACAAGTAGAACTTGTACTTCAAGATCGGCTGAAATTTGAAGATTGGAGCTTAGAAGCTTTACTACAAGGAGCAGCACAACTTTTAGCAACTGTTAGTGGCTGCATTACCTTAATTACAATGCCGCAGACTAATACTGCTCGATTGCGGCATTTACAATTAGTGCAGATCGATCCAGGTAGGGTAATGTTGATTGTGGTTACAGATGCTTACGAAACACAGTCAGCATTAATGGATCTGCCGAAATCTGGGGAGGAGACGCTACCCGATCCAGAGGTAATTGAGCGGGAATTGCAGATTTTATCCAACTTTTTGAACAGTCAATTACGCGGGCGATCGCTTGCAGAGTTAGCCACACTGCAATGGAGTCAATTAGATCAAGAATTTCAACGCTATGGCGATTTCTTGAAAACTTCTTTAGCAGACTTAACCCGCCGTACTCAGCCGCAATCTACTACCCAAATTATGATTCGTGGTGTAGCAGAAGTTTTGCGCCAGCCAGAATTTTCAGAATTGCAGCAAGTTCAAACAATTATCCATCTATTGGAAGAAGAGCAAGACCAATTATGGCCGTTAATCTTTGAACCAGAGGTGGAACCAGGCAGGCGGCGGGTAATGGTGCGAATCGGCTCCGAAAACCCCCTTGAACCTATCCGTTCTTGCACTTTAATTTCTTCTACCTATCAACGGGGTTCTGTACCTGTGGGGAGTGTGGGAGTGCTGGGGCCAACACGGATGGATTATGAAACTGCGATCGCTGTAGTCGAAGCTGCTGCTGATTACTTATCTGAGAACTTGAGTTAGTCCAATTCTTTACACTTTTAGTAATATTGTACTTACAAAGATTCAAGAGTCAGAAGGCTTTGGATGCTTGTCTATAATATTTAATTAATATTTACAAATAATTATGTTAAGAAAAGTTGGATTTATCGCATTATGGCTAGGACTTGCTGTTTATGCATTTCTATTAGCTCCTCCCAATCAACCTAATACATCTGAACTGATTAAAAATCTGGCAACTGGTCAATGGGAAGGCATTAATCCCCTTGTAGTCTCACTATTTAATATTATGGGTGTCTGGCCCATGATTTATAGTTGTTTACTTTTTATTGATGGTAGAGCGCAAAAAATACCAGCTTGGATATTTGCAACTCTTTCATTTGGTGTAGGCGCTTTTGCTTTGTTGCCATACTTAGCTTTACGAGAACCTAATTCAGAATTTACAGGAACAAAGAATGCTTTTATTAAAGTGTTAGATTCTCGCTTAACTGGCGTAGCGCTGACTATAGGTGCAGTAATTTTAGTTAGCTATGGTGTTTTACAAGGAGATTGGGGAAATTTTGTGCAACAGTGGCAAACTAGCCGCTTTATTAATGTTATGAGCTTGGACTTTTGCCTACTTTGTTTATTATTTCCAGCGCTTTTAGGAGATGACATGGCGCGGCGGAATTTGAAAAATCCTCAATTGTTCTGGCTTGTATTAATACCCCTTTTTGGACCTTTGATTTATCTATGTGTACGCCCACCTCTAGTAGCTGCTAATACTCAAGGAGTACCAAACACTTCAGCGCCAGCCTCAAATTAAAGCAAACAAAAGATGAAATTATGGGTAGAAAAATTATTTTATGGCTGATATGGGGAGGTTTTATTGCATATGTATTACTGCTAGCTCCTCCACTTCATCTACAAGAAACATTGACGCTACTTAAGAATTTATTAACAGTTCAATGGACAAAAATTAATCCAATAATTTTGTCTTTATTTTCTCTTATTGGGGTTTGGATTCAAATTTATAGTTGTGTTTTGTTTTTTGATGGCAGAATGCAAAAGCTACCTTTTTGGCCTTTTGCTGTTGCTTCACTTGGAACAGGTGTAATTGGTTTAATTCCTTACTTAGCTTTACGGGAAGCAAATCAAGAGTTTTCTGGTGAAAAGGACGGCTTTTTAAAGCTGCTGGATTCTCGTGTAACTGGTATTATCTTGACGGTATTTACCCTTGGCTTGCTGCTATTCGGCTTCTTGGCTGGAGATTGGGGAGATTTTATTAGGCAGTTTCAGGGCGATCGCTTCATTAATGGTATGAGTTTGGCTTTTTGCCTGTTTTGCATATTGTTTCCAACTGTACTAGGTGATGATTTAGCGCGACGGGGGTTTTTAAGCAATTCCCAACTGTTTTGGCTCATAGCGCTAGTACCGTTACTTGGTCCGCTTGCTTATCTTTGTTGGCGACCTCCTTTAAGGGATGTGGGCGGAGTCATTACTCCTTAGTCATTTAGTTGACCAGCCTTCTCAAAGGCAAGGTATATGTCAAACAAATATCTGACTAGTGACCAATGACTAAATTAATTAAATACAGTCACTATAGTACCTGTGTACTATTGAAGTTAGAGCTGAAGGAGACAAAATAAGTCATGGCAGTTGAAGAGTTGCGAAAGAACGACGTGATGGCACACCTGCTTGATGCCTTGGAAGCAGGTAAGGATATTGGGCATTACGGCAGGCTGGTATTTGCGATGGTGGCACGTCACTTTTTGAATGAGGATGAATTAATCGGCTACCTGCAAAAAGACTCTGATTTTACTGAGGCAGAAGCACGTACCTTGTACAAACAAGTGCAAGGCAAAGACTACAATCCGCCGAAACGCGATCGCGTATTGGAATGGCAGCAGCAGCAAGAGTTTCTCATTTGCCCTTACCCAGATGAGCCTGATGGTTGTAATGTCTATAAAGACTTGCAGTTTCCCGAGCACGTTTACGAACAGATCTCTGAATACTATCAACATAAGAGCGATCGCTAGCTACTGAGGTAAATCCCTCAAAATCGCTATAAAAATGAAACTTCCCAAGCAGCGAATTTGGCGCTGGCGGCAAAACCTCCGCCAATTATTCGCAGTATTTCAATACAGTGGGCGAGCTGTGGAACTAGTATGGACTACTAGCCGCGCTCTGACAATAATTATTGCTGTTCTGACCATCATCGCGGGATTACTGCCAGCAGGAATTGCCTATGTGGGGAAGTTAATTGTTGATACCGTTGTTGCGGCTTCGCAGTCGGGGTTAGAAGGTAAGCGATCGCTAGCTTTGGGTTATCTAGCGATAGAAGCAGCTTTGGTTGCTTTACTTGCTGGTAGTCAGCGAGGGCTGAATTTATGTCAATCTTTACTACGAGTCTTACTAGGACAGCGAGTAAACGTCCTGATTCTTGAAAAAGCGTTGACACTGGATCTTGTTCACTTTGAGGATTCAGAGTTTTACGACAAAATGACTAGGGCGCGGCGCGAAGCTTCCAGCCGTCCTTTGTCGCTAGTAAATAGCACTTTTAACTTAGTCCAGGTTAGTTTATCTCTAATTACCTATGGCGGCTTGCTGCTACAGTTTTCTGCTTGGGCAGTAGTAGTACTAGTTATTGCTGCTATACCTGCTTTTGTCGCAGAAACTAAGTTTGCTGGAGAAGCTTTTCGCTTGTTTCGTTGGCGAGCTCCAGAAACGCGGGAGCAGACTTATCTAGAAACTTTAATTGCTAGAGAAGACTTTGCCAAGGAGGTGCAGCTTTATCAACTCGGCTCAATGCTCTTAGAGCGCTATCATGCTATTTTTAATCGACTCTACGGCGAAGACCGTAATTTGACGATTAGGCGGGGTGTGTGGGGCTATTTACTAGGGTTAATCAGCACTGCTGCTTTTTATGTTGCTTATGCCTGGATTGTCTTAGAAGCGATCGCTGGACAAATTTCTCTGGGTGATATGACGATGTACTTAATGGTATTTCGCCAGGGACAAACAACCTTTTCTTCTGCGCTTACCTCGATTGGGGGAATGTATGAAGATAATTTATATTTATCCAATCTCTACGAGTTTTTAGAGCAGGATATACCGAAACCTCAAGGTGGAGCTAGTAAAGGTTTAATTTCTGGCGATGGCATTCGGTTTGAGAATGTGTCGTTTACTTATCCAGGTAGTCTGCAACCCGCTTTAAAAAATGTCTCACTGCATTTGCAGCCTGGGAAGAAATTAGCGATCGTCGGTGAAAATGGTTCTGGTAAAACAACGTTAATTAAGCTGTTGACAAGGTTATATACGCCAGATTCAGGGCGGATTTTACTGGATGGTTTGGATTTACAGGCGTGGGATATTAATGTGTTACACCAACGAATCGGTGTGATCTTCCAGAACTTTGTCCGCTATCAATTCACTGTAGGCGAGAATATTGGTGTCGGGGATGTGGAACACTTAGAAGACAATAGCCGTTGGCAAACTGCCGCCCAAAAAGGGATGGCGGAACCATTTATTGAGCAAATGCCAGAGCGCTTCCAGACTCAGTTAGGACGTTGGTTTAAAGGCGGACAAGAACTTTCTGGTGGGCAATGGCAGAAAATTGCTTTGTCTCGCGCTTTTATGCGCTCAAAGGCAGATATTTTAGTGTTAGATGAACCAACGGCAGCAATGGATGCAGAAGCTGAAGTGCAAATCTTTGACCATTTTCGCTCACTTACCCAAAACCAAATGGCGCTGTTGATTTCTCACCGCTTCTCGACTGTCCGCATGGCTGATACTATTGTGGTTTTAACGGCAGGGGAATTAATAGAACAAGGAACTCATGAGGAGTTATTGCAGGCTGGCGGACGCTATGCAAGATTGTTCTCACTGCAAGCGGCAGGATATCAATAAGTAAGTAGTCATTAGTCATCAGTCATTGGTCACTAGTCAGAAGTTTTGCGGATACTTAACCCTACGCTTGATAGGCAAAAATTGTACTTCCGTACGCACTTGTTCTTCCATATGCCTCACGAGGTTAGTCAACTAATAACTAAGGACTAATGACTGATGACTTTTAAAAGTAAAGAATTCCTAAATCAGTTAGCAATTTAACTGTTGTAGCGTCACAATTGCTGGTGAAACTTATAAGTTGTCGATGACGTTGTGGCTATGACATTATCTTCTGAAAATACCTCTACACCCGATACGCTCTCCTCAAGGTCAACAGAGCAGGATGTCATATACCAAATTCAATCGGAGCTATTGGCACTAATCCGAATTACTCCAGATGAGTCAATTGATTTACAGAAAGCGCCCCTGCGCCTTGGTGACTGGAGTAGTACCTTGGAGAGCGAAATTTCTCGCTTCCTCTGGTAAAGTTACAAGCTTTAAAGCTGAAATTATCATCAAGGTCAAGTTTAAGTAGGCGATCGCGCTTGCAGAGAATTATACTGCCAACTTTTCATTCTATAAATATGTTTAAGACCTAATTAAAAAAGTGAATTTTATTGGCTAAACAGCGACTCGATATTTTGCTAGTAGAACTTGATTTATGCTCCTCCCGCCAACAAGCTCAAAGGCTAATCCAGGCGGGAGAAGTTATGGTTAATCAGCAAGTCATCGACAAATCTGGTACAGAAGTTGAAACAACAGCGCAGATTGTAATTAAAGAGCGATCGCCTTACGTTTCCAGAGGCGGTGAAAAACTTGCTAAAGCTTTACAAGTATTTGATATTTCTGTAGCAGGACGAATTTGTTTAGATGGCGGTATTTCTACAGGTGGCTTTACAGATTGCTTATTACAAGCAGGAGCAAAATTAGTTTACGGTGTTGATGTTGGTTACGGACAAGTTGACTGGCGTTTACGTAATGATCCGCGAGTGATTTTAAAAGAACGCACTAATCTCCGCTATCTTCAACCTGTTGATTTGTACGGGAATGAGTCAGCTGCTGAATTTGCCGTAGTAGATGTTTCGTTTATTTCTCTGACTAAAATTTTGCCTGCTTTGTGGCAACTTCTTCAATATCCCTACGAGGCAGTTTTATTAGTAAAACCTCAATTTGAAGTCGGGCGATCGCGTGTTGGGAAAAAAGGCGTTGTGCGTGACTTCAAAGATCAAGCTGAGGCAATTTTTCAGGTGTTACAAACTGCCCAACAGCTAGGATGGGAATTCAAAGGCTTAACATGGTCGCCTCTGCAAGGGCCAGCTGGCAATATTGAATATCTTTTATGGCTGCGAATAGATAGTTCAACTTCACCACCTGATTTAGAGGCGATTACTCAAATTACTCAAGCTGCTCAAAAGCAATACAATTTATAGATTTGGCTAATATTTACCTTTTGTTTTCAAGCAGTTAAGCGGTACTAAGGGATTTATTTTTCTGCTTTTTTGTTGTATGATTTTATAATGGGAATATTATCTCAAATAATATTTTTGCACAGATTTCCATTATGATATAAATCAACTATAAACTGAAACAAAAATTCTGTAAACTGTAAATTTAAAAAATTTTTAGCTAACAAAATTGCGAAATTAGTAGCTTCCTCCAAAGTAATTATTGGTTTAGTTCTTGTCGGAGCCGATAGATAATTGTATTTGGTTCCACCTGGCTGATAATTTCTTGAATTACCGTGCTGGCTCCTAGTTGTCCCCAAGTACAGCCACTTTCTAAATAAACTTGCGCTGCCCGACCGACAATATAAGCTCCATAACCAGCAATCCCAGCTTGAGTTATAGCAGCTCCTGCATAAGCAGACAAATTTGTGGGATTTTCCCCACTAGCGATCGCAGCTGTACTTTTCCCCAAGCCCAACATCAAACTGGAGCCTAATTCACCCAGTAGCAAACCACCGGAAGAAACTAAAATTGTCTGTAATATTTTTGCCGCTTTGTAGCCAGTCATCGGCAGACCATAAAGCCGTGCTAGAGAACGAATTAAAGCCAAATCAGCAATAAATCCGCCGCATAAATCTAATAAGGCAATGGGATTAAGAGCAACCGCCAAAGCTTTATATCTAGTGAATTGCCAAATGATCTTTTCTGCTTCTGTATTGCGTAAATCAATAGTTTTAGCAGCGATCGCCGCTTCTGCATCCCGCGCCTGGATTAAAGCATTAAGAGCTAAGAGCGATCGCCCTTCTCGGTTGAGGATACTGAGAATTTTCTGCTTGAGATCATCTACTAAAGGCGGCGGTGTTTCCCATTCGTAGCTAACTTGACCATCAGCCCATTCAACTCGTACTTCCAATGGCTGTGGTTCAGCCGCAACCATGACAATTTCATCAGGTAGTAAAACTGATTCCTTTTCGCCTTGATCTTGGGCGCTTTTAGCATTTAGTTGTTGAAGATTTTTGTAAATAGCTTGTTGGTCTACATCAGGATATAAATCTATTTTGTTAAATACTAAAATTAAAGGTTTCTGAGCTTGGCGCAATTCACAAAGCGCTTGGTACTCAGTTCGCGTGATGTCTCCAGATACCACAAATAAAATTAAGTCAGCTTGGCGCACCACATCCCGCGCCATTTTTGCTCTAAGTTGACCTTCAATCTCATCTAATCCGGGCGTATCAATCAACTCTACCTGAACTTTACCACTAGCGTTAGGTGTCCACCGTAAAGAGCGAGGCCATTGAGTAACACCGTTAAGAGGTCCGGTTTGGAGAATCTTTTGTCCTACCAAGGCATTCAAAACTGCTGACTTACCGCGACTTACTAAACCAAATGCCGCAATCCGAATGACATTGTGGTCTAACTTGTTTAAGTTAGAAGTCAAAATATCTAATTCAGGTTTCAGTGTTGCTTGTAGTTGAGTTGATTGTAATTGTCCAGGTTTGCGTAGATGGGAATACCAAGACAGCGCCTGACGCAGACTAGCACGAGCGCGGTTTAGATGAGATTCTTGTTGGTTAGTACGCACTGGCGATGCCTGATCCTCAACAGAATGAAGTGGGGACGATTGAAAATTACTCAAGGTTAGACAAAGTAGAGGTTACTAATCCATTGTCGTCCAATCGGATTTTTTACACTGGAAAAAGATAGGTATGTGCATAAATTGTCAAAGGCGATCGCCTTTTCAGAGTGCGATCGCTTTATGCTCACTACTTACTTGCACTTGGAGTTAAAGCTATCGGTTCAAGTGCAGCGTTGAAGAAGTAAACCCGACTACAATATATTGACTGACTAGAACAAACAGCTTCTATCGTGACATTTGTTGCCTCGCCAACGTTTAGGGACAAAGACTCTTGCTTTGTTGGCTCAATAGTCCGAGACTCAGCCTGCTGATTATCTAAATAAACATTAACAACTACAGGCGGACTTGTTGTGTTGTCACGCATTCCAAAGCCTAGCTGGAGTGTTTGAAACAAAGGTTGAGTATCAACTCGCCTAATCTTACAAGTTACCGACGCAGAGCGATTACCTGCACCTAAATAAAAACGACTTGTATAAACTGCCTTGCCGATAGCAACATCAAGATTATTTTGACGGACACTGCCAAGCCCACTATTAACACATTTAGCTCTTAGTAGGTATGTAGATCGCTGGGTTTCTGCTTGTACTACTTCACCAATAGTTGCCAGGGTAAACGACAGCATTGTGCTAGCGATAACTTTATTAATTAACTTGGTTTTTTGCATTGGTAGTTGGAATTGTAGCTTTAAGGTGAGTGTGAGCCTACACAATGATATCTAATTGCTTGTCTTTGCTTTTCCTTGACTAGGCGAACCTTTGCTAGTGAACTCTATGATGGCATCGCGTTTTGTGGGGGTGCGATCGCAGTTTTATAATTACTCACCATGACATTCCCCATCACTTCTGCTGTATATCAATATTTATTGACTTGCTGGAATTTAGCTTCAATTCAAGTGCTACAATTTTCAACCAAGCTAGGGGTGTCTGCAACAACCAGGCTGAGATAGTCCCTTAGAACCTGAGACTGGGTAATACCAGCGTAGGGAAGCTGTTAATCGAGGAAATTAATAATGCGGACTCAATGGATCGCCAAGCGTCGCGGGCAAAGTAACGTATCTCAAATGCATTATGCCCGTCAGGGTATTGTTACTGAAGAAATGCACTATGTTGCCCAGCGCGAGAATCTCCCACCAGAGTTGATTCGAGAAGAAGTAGCGCGGGGACGAATGATTATCCCTGCCAACATCAATCACACCAATCTAGAGCCAATGTGTATTGGTATTGCCTCTAAATGTAAGGTTAATGCCAATATTGGAGCGAGTCCCAACTCTTCTAATCTTGATGAAGAAGTTGATAAGCTAAAGCTAGCAGTGAAATATGGCGCTGACACAGTAATGGACTTATCCACTGGCGGCGGCAACTTAGATGAAATTCGCACAGCTATTATCAACGCCTCACCAGTACCAATTGGCACAGTGCCAGTCTACCAAGCTCTAGAAAGTGTGCATGGCACAATTGAAAAACTCACACCGGATGACTTTCTCCATGTAATCGAAAAACACGCGCAGCAAGGGGTAGACTACCAGACAATCCATGCAGGAATTCTCATTGAGCATTTGCCTTTAGTAAGAGATCGGCTTACGGGAATTGTCTCTCGTGGCGGCGGTATTCTGGCTCGCTGGATGCTGCACCACCATAAGCAAAACCCCCTCTATACTCATTTCAAAGACATCATCGAAATCTTCAAGAAGTACGATGTCTCATTCAGTTTAGGGGATTCTTTACGCCCTGGCTGTACTCACGATGCCTCTGATGCAGCTCAACTAGCTGAACTCAAAACATTAGGACAACTAACTCGCCGCGCCTGGGAACATGATGTTCAGGTAATGGTAGAAGGACCAGGTCATGTCCCGATGGATCAAATTGAGTTCAACGTCCGCAAGCAAATGGAAGAATGTTCGGAAGCACCCTTTTATGTGCTAGGACCATTAGTAACAGACATCGCGCCTGGCTATGACCACATTACCTCAGCAATAGGCGCGGCGATGGCTGGCTGGTACGGTACGGCGATGCTTTGCTACGTGACACCCAAAGAACATTTAGGGCTACCGGATGCCGAAGATGTGCGGAATGGTTTAATTGCCTACAAAATCGCGGCTCATGCGGCAGATATTGCTCGCCGTAGACCAGGGGCAAGAGATAGAGACGATGAACTCTCCCGCGCGCGTTATAACTTCGACTGGAATCGTCAGTTTGAATTATCACTAGACCCCGAACGCGCCAAAGAATACCACGACGAAACTCTACCAGCAGACATCTACAAAACTGCTGAATTCTGTTCAATGTGTGGACCTAAATTCTGCCCAATGCAGACTAAAGTTGATGCAGATGCACTAACAGAATTAGAGAAATTCTTGGCAAAGGAAACCGTTAAGAGTTAAGACAGTAGGGTGGGCATTGCCCACCTTAATTATTAGATGCTATTAACTAGGCGGCAATAGTTACTCCATAAGTTTTATGTGGTTATCATTGTTAGCTTTTTTAGGTTTCGTTTCTAGCCTAATTATTCATATATCAACTTTTAGAAATGTAGATCCAGCACTAACGTTGCCTTTAACTTCTTTTCTTTTCTGTGGTATCTTCGTAATTGCCTTTTCAAAGACCTCATCAACATCCTCATCTGAGCAAAGAGAACAAAACTGGTATAGAAGAGCTATTACAATGCCACTAATACAAAATTGTATTAAATTTGTTCTTCTCTGCATTTTCGTCTATATGTTTGTGAATACCGTTTTATGTAGTTTTCTATCGTTTAGCTCTGTAGGTGGGTTAGCTGATCCCAATGGAAATTATGTAATTCAGCTACAGAATTACCACCCTGTGATTCGGAAATTAACAAGCATAGAGCAGTATCGCCAAAAAGTTTATACAGTTAGATCAGTGTCAGGATTTAACATGATTTTTTATCTGCTGCCAAGCCTGGGTTTTTGGTTTACCAAGTCTGAAGAGGTTGATAAATAGTTTAAATTGGTAACTCATCCCCAGTCTCATACTATTCGTTAGTTCTAAGTTGACGCGATCGCTTCTGAATTTCCTCAATTAAAAACACTGACTGAAACTGTAACCCCTCTGACTGATATAATTCAGCGCCACCTTGCTGCCGATCTACTAATGCTATTACTTGATTAACACTATAGCCAGCATCTCGCAAACGCTTAACAGCTTTCAAGGCAGAACTCCCAGTAGTAACAACATCTTCCAACACAACTACTTTTGCACCTTCTGGCAAGTTTAGTCCTTCAATATACGCTTTTGTACCGTGTCCTTTGGCTTCTTTACGGATAATTAGTGCTGGTAGCGGTTTGTTTTCGTAGGCAGAAACTACACTTACAGCGCTGACGATTGGATCTGCTCCTAGTGTTAAACCAGCTACAGCTTGAGTATCTGTCGGCAACTGAGACAAGAGAAGACGAGCGATCGCTAAAGCGCCTTGTGGGTGCAATGTCACCTGCTTGCCATTAATATAGTAAGAACTGCGCTGTCCAGAAGAGAGAACAAAGTCACCTTCTTGATAAGCCAGTTCACAGAATAAATCCAACAAATACTGGCGCAGTGTAGTTAAATCAGCATTAGCTACTTGAACATCTGACTTCATCTGAGATTCACTTTTCTAATTCATTACAACATATCAAAAGTTGTGCTTAAACAAATAAGCTAAAACTAATTTAAGAAGCTTGATTTCTCTCGACAACCCAACTATTAAGAGTGTTATCAAGGAGTTCTTAATATCATTATTGATATTAACTTATCATACTAACAGTAATAATTGCATCAAAAATATTTTTATAAGCTTAAAAATGCATCTACGTTGTCAAGCAAGGTAGTTAATATCTACTTTGATAAGCATTTTGTCCCTTAGTAAATACATCTCAAATATTACTTTTAATTCAGAGAATGTAGACAAAATATTTTTTTACTGCATATTAATTACATAATTGGGTGGAGGTAAATAAGATTTAATTAAAGATATGTCAGCTTTTTGTTTTTATTAATTACTGAGACTAATGATTTTCATATAATACTTATGTTGCTACTTAAATTAAGGTCAGTTAAGATTTAACCAAGCAGTTAGGACAAAATTATGAATTCAAATTTTAAGACTCTGATAAGTGCATTGGTTCTCTTTACTACTACTACTAGTTTTCACCCTGCTGTAGTCGCTCAGACAGACCTAATCACCCGCTTGCGAGGGGGACGTAGGGAAAGTGTTGCCGAAACATTTAACCGCGCTTTTTCTCGCAACGATCCTACTTTTTTCCGCAATCGCTCCATTAAACGTCAAATTGACTTAATTTTTGGACCTGGTACATTGCGACGCAATTCCTATCCAGAAAATGAAATTAGGCGAGATGCAGAGTTAATTGATATTCTCTACCGCGATGTTCTTAACCAACAAGTTAATAGCGATCCAGTTATTCGCACTCTCGACTTACCAAATCCTTACAATACAACAATCCGAACTTCTCCTCGTATTAATGTCAATACTCAAGTAGAGAGAGAAGTTATCTTTGAGACACCTTAAACCATAATCAGGCTACCTAGAATCTAATTATATCTAGGCGATACGATATTGTTTTAATTACAATCGGCAGTGCAGGAGTTGAACCTGCCTGGGGCGAATTATGAGTTCGCTGCCTAAACCGCTCGGCCAACTGCCGTGAAATACATTTAGCTGTATATTATGTTCAGTTAATTAGCAAATTGATATTGCTACTTCCCTAATGTTATATTAAGTCATTCAAAGCAGTTACATCTGCTTACGAAATGCTTAATTCAAAGTATACTACCATGACAAGTATACCGCCTACAGCTAATTAACTATTAAGCATTTTATGATTTCGGTTAGAAGTAGCATAATTATAAAATGTAATTACTGGTTTAGCGGTATTGCTCCGGTTAGTATGTCATGTTGTACTGCTGCGGCTCGTCAACTAGGCATAGCAAGTATTAAGTTTAATGGCGATCGCGGCATCTTTAACAAAAAATGAAACTGAATTATACTGTTACCCTCACTTTAGCTTTGTTAACCCTAATGCTAGGGGCTGGTTACACAAGTGGTAGGTGGGGTTTTGCTGTAGGGCATGAAGCGCTTAAAGGCGTTACTCAACCGGATGCTCGTCCCACAAGTAAGATCAAGAAGCGGCAGCCGACATCACAACAGGCAGCCGTAGTCATGTTAAAAGAAGAAGATATTTTAAATGCTGTGAAAGCGCGGATTGAGGGCAAGGGCAAAAACGCCAAGCCCCAAAAGCCGCAGCCTGGAAATAAAGAACTTAGTCAAACACCAGTTGAAACAAAAACACTAGTAGTAAAAGATGTGCCTCAGCCAGGTTTCCCAGTTACTAGCCAAAATCAGGGAGTAAAGCTAGATGTAGTATCTGCCCGCTACTCTGGGGGCGCTTTGGTGTTAAAGGTCAACTTTAAAAATGAGGGAGACAAAAGTGTACGATTCCTCTATAGTTTTTTAGACGTAACCGATGATCAAGGGCGGGCGCTAAGTGCCAATACTGACGGTTTGCCAACTCAATTACCCGCGAACGGTAAGACATTTTCTGGCACGATGAGTATTCCTACAGCTTTGCTTGACGACGTTAATAAACTTTCAATGACACTGACAGATTATCCGGATCAGCAATTGCGGCTGCAAGTGTCTAATATCCCTGTGAAAAGCTAGTTAAATGCATGAGGAGGTTTAAGGTTTGAGTTAAAAATTCAAAAAATAAACTCAAAACCCAATACCCAGGTTGCTAATGGTTGCCTTGGTTTCAAATTTATTGGCGGTAAGTGTTTCTTCCCTAAGTTGGGCAGATGTGGGACTGCGATTGTTGTCTGCGTTACTACTGATTACAATTAATGCTTTTTTTGTCACAGCTGAGTTTTCATTGGTATCAGTAAGGCGATCGCGCATTCACCAACTTGTTGAGGCTGGCGATGCTCAAGCTTTTACAGTCCAAACCCTCCAACGCAGTATTGATCGGTTGCTGTCTACAACTCAACTAGGTATTACTCTCTCTAGTTTGGCATTGGGCTGGATTGGCGAAAGTACAATCTCTGTTTTAGTAGCAACTTGGATCGCTCAGAGTCCCTTGCCTCTAGAAATACGCTCTTTTATAGCTCATTCTTTATCAATTCCTATTGCTTTTTTGCTAATTGCTTATCTGCAAATTGTTTTAGGAGAGTTATGCCCTAAATCAATCGCTTTGCTTTATTCAGAGGAATTAGCACGGTTTTTAGGACCATCAGTAAGAGCGATCGCCCGATTTTTCAATCCGTTTATCTGGATTCTCAATCAATCGACTCGCCTGCTATTAAAACTAGTCGGCATTCAGTATACAGGTCAAGCCTGGAGACCACCAGTAACCCCCGAAGAATTGCAATTGATTATCGCTACTGAGCGTGAATCACCAGGATTGGAAGCTGAAGAACGAGAACTATTAAATAACGTATTTGAATTTGGCGACGTGACGGTAGCAGAAGTTATGGTGCAACGCCCTAATATAGTTGCTTTACCACAAAGTGCCACATTTCATACTTTCCTAAAGGAAATGGCTACTTCAGGTCACTCCCGCTATCCAATTATCGAGAAATCTTTAGATGACATTTGCGGTACTGTTCACTTTAAAGATTTAGCAGCACCCCTAGCTCAAGGAAAGCTGTTTTTAGACAGTGAGATCCAACCTTGGATGCGTCCAGCTTTGTTTATCCCAGAATATACGCCTTTGAGCGAACTGCTACCACTAATGCAGCGAACGCAGTTAGCGATGGTAATTGTCGTTAATGAATTTGGCGGCACAGTTGGCTTGGTTACTATCCAAGATTTAATTGCGGAAATCTTTGGTAACATCGGTGGCGAAAGCACTAATGATTTGATGTTGCAGAGTTTAGACGAGCAAACATTTTTGGTGCAGGCACAGATGAATTTAGAAGACCTCAATCAATTATTAGAGCTAAACTTACCTTTAAAAAACGAATATCAGACAGTGGGGGGCTTTCTCCTATACGAACTACAAAAGATTCCGGCAATTGGAGAAACCTTGCACTACGAAAATCTTGAATTTACTGTAGTCTCAGCACAAGGACCACGCTTGCATCACATCAAGATTCATCGTTCTTGAGACAATAAGTTGATCCTACTTGAAGCAATCAACAGAGGATTTTGTCTAGTTAACTATTTGTAGCCCATAAATTCTCATGCTTTGCTTTTTGATACAAAGCTTGGAAAACTTCAGCTAAAGCTGGATCGAGCGCGATCGCATCTTGATTACGGCTACGACTCATTGCTTCTGTCACTTGGCGTTCTTGCCACACCCGCCCACCACCAAACAAATTTTGGGCAAACCCTTGTAATGAATCCATTGCTTGAGCAAATTGTGCTTCCGGAGTCTTGGCTGCCTCAAATTCTTCCCACCACTGATGCACTAATATTTGTAAATCCTCTGGTAACAAAGAAAATAACTTGTTGGCAGCTGCTTGTTCGCGTTTACTTTTATCTAGGTAGCCTTTGACATCATAGACAAAGGTATCACCAGCATATATTTCGACTAAATCATGAATTAGAATTAGTTTCAAAATATGAGCAATATCAACTTCAAAGTCAACTTCTTTGTAAAGCAACAAAGCAAATAAACTGGTGTGCCAAGCGTGTTCAGCATCGCTTTCGTGCCGATGATGATTTGCAAGGTAGGCAGCACGATATATCGACTTGAAGGAGTCTATAGTTTCTAAAAAACTGATAATTTGAGTAACTCGCTCTGAAGTCATATATTTTACGTTTGATATTTCACAGGATCTTTTAGTCCCAACTGCTCAAAAGCCTGAAGACGTAATTTACAAGAATCACAAACGCCGCAGGCAAAGTCTTCACCAGCGTAGCAAGACCAAGTTTTTTCCCAAGGTACACCTAGCTTATTGCCCAGTTGGATAATTTCAGTTTTTCTGAGGTTAATCAAAGGCGTAATAATAGCGATCGCTTGTCCTTCTCGACCTTGTTTCGTTCCTAGCTTAAAAACTTCTTGCATTGCCTGGATGTAATCAGGACGGCAGTCTGGATAGCCAGAGTAATCTAAAGCATTGACACCGATATAAACAGAGCTAGCATTAATAGTTTCAGCATAAGCTAAGGCAAAGCTTAAAAAAATAGTATTCCGGGCGGGGACATAGGTAACAGGAATATTTGCCGACATTTGAGCTAGAGAGCGGTCTTGCGGTAACTTAATAGAGCTATCCGTTAATGCTGAACCACCCCAAGCACCTAAGTCGAAAGATACTAGCTGATGCTCAGATACATTAGCAGCATGGGCGATTACTTTCGCTGACTCTAACTCCCGCTTATGTCGCTGCTGGTAATCAAACGAAATTGCGTAACAATCATAACCTTCTGTTTTAGCTTGATACAAAACCGTTGCCGAGTCTAACCCACCAGACAACAAAACAACTGCTTTCACCTAAGAAATCCCCCTTGTACATTTTAGATTCTGAAAGTCCTACTATTAGCTAGCTTCAGCAATTTAAATTTTGCATCCATAAAACAAAACAATAATAACCATCTCTTTTCTACTCCCCCAGCAGCCCCTAATCCCCACTGGGCTTCGCCCCGCTAGACGCTGCGCTACACTGCGTGAACGCGCTTCGTGGGAATCCCGAGTTCCCCTGCTCCCCTATCTTCCCTACCTTTCACTTAATGGACAGGCAAAGAAGTGACACATTACAATCAACGCTCCAGAAGTGGCAAAGTAACAATGACTAAGAACTCACCGTGTCAAAAACAAAACAGATTATCGGAACCAAGAGTAAACTTTGAGATTCTTCATAAATAGAATCACTATGCTACCATCTGGATGATTTGAGACGGCTGAGAACTGGAAATCAAATCCAAACGCAATATAGCTGCGTCTCTACACATTGGTGGTTGAGGAGAAGACAGGAGTGCAAAATAGTATGTCATTGGGACAACCAAGTCCTCATTTGCAACGTACCCAACCTCAACCGATCCGCATTGGCGTGATCGGTGTAGGTAATATGGGACAACATCATACCCGCGTACTAAGTTTACTCAAAGATGTCGAACTTGTCGGGGTGGCAGATATTAACGTCGAACGGGGGCTAGACACTGCTAGCAAATACCGAGTACGTTTTTTTGAAGATTACCGCGACCTCCTCCCCCATGTGGAGGCAGTTTGCATTGCTGTTCCTACCCGTCTGCATCACGCTGTCGGGTTGACCTGTTTGCAGGCGGGAGTTCATGTTTTAGTTGAAAAGCCGATCGCTGCTAGTATTACTGAAGCAGAATCGCTAGTAAATGCAGCTGCTGAGTACCAATGTATCCTGCAAGTAGGTCACATTGAACGCTTTAACCCAGCATTTCAAGAACTTAGTAAAGTATTAAAAACAGAGGAATTGCTGGCTCTAGAAGCTCACCGCATGAGTCCTTATTCACAACGAGCAAACGATGTATCGGTTGTCTTAGATTTGATGATCCATGACATTGATTTACTCTTGGAATTAGCTGCTGCACCAGTCGTTAAGTTAACAGCTAGCGGTAGCCGTGCTGCTGACTCTGGCTATTTAGATTACGTTACCGCTATATTAGGTTTCTCCAATGGCATTGTGGCAACACTAACAGCTAGTAAAGTTACTCACCGCAAAATTCGTCGCATTGCGGCTCATTGCAAAAACTCTTTAACAGAAGCAGATTTTCTGAATAATGAAATTTTGATCCACCGTCAGACAACAGCTAATTGTATGACTGACTACGGTCAGGTACTTTACCGTCAAGATGGTTTGATTGAGAAAGTCTATACCAGCAATATTGAACCGCTTCACGCTGAATTAGAACACTTTGTCAACTGTGTACGCGGTGGCAATCAACCCTCGGTAGGTGGTGAACAAGCACTTAAAGCACTCCGCTTGGCAAGTTTAATTGAGCAGATGGCTCTAGACGGTCAAGCCTGGGATAAACAAGACATGAAACTTCATCAGCTTAATACTTCTGTGATGGCGATTTAATTTTAGTAGCTTGCAAATATTGTGTTGCTATGGCTAAAAGCTGTAATTACTAAAAGTTCGCTTAAGCATGAAGCTCTTGAGAGTATACAAGCTGTAGAGCCTAAGTTAAATTGCTAACTTGGGCTTTTTCAGGTTCTGGATGCTGTCAAAGAAGTATGAACAAAAGCAATCTCAGAAACCTACCAGAGTTTTAAGGTAGTTTGTCAGTATTGCGCTGGCAAATTATCTCACCTACAGATTCTACCTTGGTCTAGATCCAGCAGGAACTTGAGTAGCAATACTTTGAAATCAATACTTAATTGAAATCCCAGTTAGTTGAGTAGAAGGACTAGAATCAGAGCGGGGATGGCAGCACTTTAAATAGAGGAGTTACAAAACTATGTCTGACTTGAATCGGGGAATTATGAAATTTAAGGGAGCGGATAGCCCCAAAGCAGTCAGCATCTCGACTGTACTGATATTAGGTTCAATTGCGGCTTTGGTCTTTTGGGCGCTGCAAGTAGCTTATGCTAATTAAGCTAAAAGGCTGAAAATATATAAAAGTACGAAGGCTGAATTAATACTTCAGCCTTTATTAGTTAAAATTCAGCTTTTTATGACATTAGTGCAAGTTTGGGGTGCGCTTGTTATCTTTACAGTCTGCCCTCTCTTGGGTGGATTACCGTTAATTTACTGGATTACTTACGCCCTTACAAAACGGAAATTAACAAGTGTCGGTACTGGGAATATCAGCGTTTCAGCTGCTTTCTATCACGGTGGTACACTTACTGGCATCTTAGCGGTTTGCTCAGAAGCTTTTAAGGGAATTGCTGCTGTGATGCTTGCTCGTGCCTTTTTTCCTCCGCAATCAGCGTGGGAATTAATTGCTTTAATTGCCTTGGTAATGGGGCGTTATTGGATGGGCAAAGGAGCGGGAACTACAAATGTTGTTTGGGGCGTTGGAGTTCACGATTGGCGGATAGCATTATTAGTGTTCTTAATTGGGGGCATTAGCTTCACAATTGTGCGAGAAAGGCAACTAGGACGTATTTGGGTTTTGATTTTGTTGCCTCTAATAACCGCACTATTGCACCCCCAAGATGAAGGACGAATCGGCGCTGCGATCGCCCTGGCTTTTTTACTCGGTTGGATTTACAAAAAAATTCCTGACGATCTAGACTTAGCAGATACAGCGTCACCCCAATCTCAAAAAGTGTTTCGCTTTTTTCAAGGAACCAAGGCGATCGCCTCTTTAGATAATCAGCTAGCTCCTAGTAAAGCTGGTCAAAAAGCTGCTACTTTATCTTATTTAAAGCGATTTAGGTATCCAGTACCAAGCGGTTGGGTATTGCCGCCTGGAGATGATCCAGAGCCTTTAATTGCGTTTCTTGAACCTTCAAATGCAGAGCCTTTAGTAGTACGTTCCTCGGCAATCGGCGAAGATTCCGAGCAAGCTTCAGCCGCCGGACAATACGAAACAATTTTAAATGTTACCAGTAGGGATAAATTGCAGAGGGCGATCGCCCGTTGTCTAGCTTCCTACGATCACCCAGCTGCTGTGCAGTATCGCCGCGATCAAGGGTTGAGCGAAGATGCAATGGCGATATTAATTCAAAAACAAGTCAAGGGCATATTTTCCGGCGTTGCCTTTAGCCGCGATCCGATTACGCAACAAAGTGATGCAGTTGTCATAGAAGCTTTACCAGGAGACGCTACTAAAGTTGTTTCTGGACAAGTAACACCAGAGCAGTATCGCGTTTTTGTATCCCAAACACAAGTTACCACTGGGTACTGGGAACTACCGGAAAACTTGGAACTAGAAATTGAGGGCGCAGGAGACGTACCCGTAGCATTAATTAAGCAAGTTGCCTTCTTAGCCAGACACCTAGAAAATCAATATCACGGCATTCCCCAAGATATTGAGTGGACTTACGATGGTCAGAATCTGTGGCTGTTGCAATCGCGCCCAATTACAACGCTACTACCTATTTGGACGCGCAAAATTGCCGCAGAAGTAATTCCAGGAATCATTCGCCCTTTAACATGGTCAATTAATCGCCCTTTAACGTGCGGAGTTTGGGGAGAAATTTATACTCTTGTACTAGGCGATCGCGCTAGGGGGCTAAATTTTAATGAAACAGCGACATTGCACTACTCTCGTGCTTATTTCAATGCTTCTTTGTTAGGGCAGATTTTTCTGCGTATGGGGCTACCGCCGGAAAGTCTAGAATTTTTAACTAGGGGAGCCAAGTTTAGTAAACCACCTTTAAGTTCTACACTTCGCAATGTTCCGGGGTTACTGCGCTTACTAGGGCGGGAATTAAATTTAGAACGCGACTTCAAGCGGGATTACCAACAGCATTTCGCCCCCGGCTTAACTAAACTAGCTAAACCACTATCTCAATCCCCCCAAGAGCTGCTTACCCGCGTAGACTTCATTTTAGAGCTACTAAAACGAGCAACTTATTACAGCATTATGACTCCCTTGAGTGCTTCCCTACGACAAGCTATATTGCGAGTCCAAGATGCGGAAATTGATCATAGTCATACCCCAGAAGTGGCTTCGTTGCGATCGCTTGCTGCTCTAGCGGCTGAGGCTCATAAGATATTACCTCAACCACATACTTCATTTGATGATTTGGCTGCAAGCCCCCAGGGTCAAAGAATCTTGCAGCAGTTTAACCAAATACTTGAGCGCTACGGCTACCTAAGTGAAGTAGGAACTGATATTGCGGTTCCTACTTGGCAAGAAGATCCGCAACCAGTGCAAGAACTATTCAGGCAATTCTTAGCTACGCCACCAACAGGGATGAATGCAGCGCCGAGGCACAAAGGTAAGAAAGGTGTAGTACAAAAGCGTGTTGATCTTAAAGGGCGAGTAACAGAAGTTTATAGTCAGCTTTTGGCACACTTACGCTGGTGTTTTGTGGCACTAGAGCAAATTTGGTTACAGTCAGGGTTACTAGTGCAGGCTGGAGATATCTTTTTTTTGGAGTTTGATGAAGTGCGCTCTGTTGTTGCATCTGATTGTGGGTTGCTACTAAGGCAAATAGGGGAACGGCGGCGATCGCAATTACACCAAGATAGCCAGCTAAATTCAGTGCCTGCTTTAGTCTACGGCAATGCTCCGCGTCTTTATGTTTCTACTTCTGTGCCAACTAATTCCTCGTTTTTACAAGGAATTGGTGCAAGTTCTGGACAAGTTGAGGGAAGGGTGAAAGTGCTGCGGAATCTCCAAGCAGTACCAGAAATCAATAAACAGACAATCTTAGTTGTACCGTATACAGATTCTGGCTGGGCTCCTTTATTAGCGCGGGCAGGAGGATTAATTTCCGAAGTAGGAGGACGACTTTCGCACGGTGCGATCGTTGCTCGTGAGTATGGCATCCCCGCAGTAATGGATATTAATAATGCAACTGAGTTGTTACAAGATAATCAGTGGGTGCAAATTGACGGTCAATTAGGAACTATCAAAATTCTCTAAGCTATAAAAAAGCTAAAAAAATTTAGCAGGGCTAGTAATAATACCACACTTATTGAGCGCAATTTCCCCTTAATGAGTTGAAGCAATCAACTTAAGTGCTTACGAAGATGCAGTATCAGCTAGAGAGCGCTTGAGTGGAGACTCGTCGTAGTGTACTAGCAGATCGGCTATATCTTGGTAGATGGCAATGCAACCTGCCTTACGGAGTTTTTCTTCCGGAAACCCACCACTCAGTACACCAATCGTATGTAGATTGACCTTGCCTGCGGCTTCTGCATCATAGGCTGTATCACCCACAACAATAGCTTCCGAGGCAGCAATATCACCTAACTTAGCCAACGTAACAAGGAAGACATCCGGTTCTGGCTTAGACGCTTTCACTTCGGTGGTAGTGGTTGCGGCATCAACGAGGTCTTCAACATTCAGGATTCGTTTGTAGGTTGCCACATCATCTTTTGTAGCAGAAGAAGCCAGAGCAATTCGTCTGCCGTCTGCTTTGATGCGTAAGAACAACTCACGTACTTGAGGAAAAGCTTTTACACGGGGATGATATTCACGCTTATAGAGTTCCCTACGGTAGTCTCGCATACGTTCACCAAAAGTAGGACTAAGACCATCATCTGACTGCTCAAGTTCTGCAAGTGAGAAAAAGACTGGCAGCAATTGGTCACTTCCTTTACCGATTTGGGGGCGGATCTGCTCATAAGGTATCTGATACCCAAAGTGTTGAAAGGTTCTCTCCCATGACTGTGCGTGAAAGTCAACAGTATCAACCAATGTTCCATCAATGTCAAAAATTACAGCTTTCAGCACAAATTGCTTACCCTGATCTGAGTGTCAAACGTTGATGTACATTGCAGCAGAATTAGCAGTAGAAATGTTCTTCCAAAAGGTAGAGTGGCAATTGAGGGGTAGGAAAAATTTAGCCAAAAAACAACTTGAAGGTGAGATTTTCAAGAGTCTTAATCAGAGCGATCGCGGTTTAACACAAGCTGGCGATTCTGGCTAAGGATATCGAGTTACCTAGCCTATTGTTACTAAAAAGTCCCTAGCTATTGTTTACTAGGGACTTTTTCAAAATCACATCAAGACTGCTTTGGATGGATAAAGTATGACGCTACGTTAGTATACTTAAGTCAAAATTCTAGCGTCTTCTACCACTGCCAAAACTCCGAGAGCGACTGCCGCTAAAGCCAGAAGAGCGTCCACTGCCAAAGCTTCCAGAAGAAGGTCGTCTGTAAGTGCTGGATCTACCAGATTGGCGTAATGTACTTGAACCGAAGCCTGATCCTGTAGCACGGCTACCACTATTAACACGCGGCGTAGTCCGGACACTGGAACTCGGTGTTCTGATACGTCCTGTAGTACGGAAATTAGTCCGTCTACTTCTTTCTGCTAAAGGCGGTGCATTGTAACGAGTTTGGTAACGCTCACGTGCTTGCCCGTAAGAACTACCATATCCACCAAAACCTCTTAATACAGAAGTTCCTGGTTGATAAACTGGTGGTACATAATACTGTGGTCTAAATAATAGACTACCGATCGCTTGACCTGCCAAATTACCCGCTACAGCGCCAGCGAAGGGAGTCCAGAAGCTATTTTCTCGACGTACAACTACCGTTTCTGGTTGTCCGGTTTGGGGATTATTCTGGGTTTCAGTAACGTTGTGAACGTACTCAATCTTGAAATCTTCCGTTAGGTATAAAACAGGCTGCCCATTCTCAACTTTCAGATAACTTTTTTGACCAGCTTTAATTTGCTCATCAGTTAGCCGTGCCATTTGGAGATTAGCAGTAGTAAATGTAGGAGGCGTACTGTTAAGTAACATCAGGCTGTACTCGCCAGTAGCATCGTCATAAGTAACTTGCTGTACCCCATACTCACCATCCCGCAATTGGGTAGGAGTAGCTGCTGGTGCATTGACATTCCGCGCTTGAGGAGTTGTTTCTTGAGGTCCCCCACAGGCAACGGTTGTCCAGCACAAAGTTAGGGTTAAAAAAAGGATTGTGAATTTGCGAAACATCAACTCAATAAACCGTTAATCAAAGTTTTCATTCTAATCTCAGTGTAAGCTGACCAAGGCAGTGCCTGCTTGTGCCTCAAGGACGAGAGCAATTCCAGGAGACTAATTACAAAGGAATTAATTCTGGAAAATATTGCAGCAGTTGATCATCTGTGAGTTCGTCACCTAGTTGCGCTGGCGAGAAATGTACTTGCACCGCCCGCAAGGTTTCTTGATAGTTGAGGTTAATTAAAGCTTTTAGACCAGCCTTGAGAGCGCTGATATCTGCTAAATTTGTTTCCAGTTCTGGTACTTCTCCCTCAAAAGCAACTGTAATCATCACAACCAAGTTGTGAGTGATTGGTAAGGACAATGGCGCATCCTTAGAGGCAGGCGGTGCTAAATCCGGCTCACTTAAATAGCGTTGAGCAGAATCTGTAAATAATTCGTTGCAATAGTCGCCTGCTTCGCCTTCGTTCCAAAATACATCGCCTTCATTGGCGGCAGAAACCCAGTAGGTATCGTATTGCAGTAGGCTTTGGCAAATTTCAACTAGTCCTTCTCCTAAAGCTGCAATTTCTCCTTCAGCGTCAATAGCTTGCCGCGCAGCACGATTGAGAACTCCCAAAAGTGGTGCGACTTCTTCTCCTGCTAGATGGACAAATATGCGAGCAACTACAAAGCGAGTTTGACCTGTCATTCTACTAAAGCGATCGCGCCAGGCATTCATTTTTTGCTCTCCACAATTTGTTAAGGATACAATCAGCAAATATTTCTCTATTTCTCAACTTTATAGTGGGAAAGAGGGCATCAGTGCGTATGCGCTCAGGCATAAATTGTTGAAGTAAGGCAATATCAGCGCAGATGAATATTGGGATTGTTGGACTAGGACTAATTGGCGGTTCGCTGGGTTTGGACTTGCGATCGCAAGGATACAAAGTTTTTGGAGTCAGTAGACGCGCACAAACTTGTCAACAAGCACTGGCGCGCGGAGTGGTAGATGTAGCCAGTGGCGATTGGGCAATTTTGGCAGCGACACAAGTAGTATTTATCTGTACACCACTAGCAGCAATACTTCCGACTGTAGAGCAACTAATTCCACATCTATCTAAAGATACAGTTTTAACTGATGTCGGTTCAGTCAAATTACCGATAGTAGAAGGAATCGCTCCGCTTTGGACTAACTTTGTCGGTGGACACCCGATGGCGGGAACAGCAGAAAGTGGGATTGCCGCAGCGCAATTAAATTTATTTGCTGGTAAGCCTTATGTGCTTACGCCACTAGTAACAACACCGACGCAGGCGGTGGATAAAGTAGAAGCAATTGGGCGATCGCTAGGAGCTAATATTTATCATTGTCGCCCAGATGAGCATGACCGAGCCGTAAGCTGGATTTCGCATTTGCCTGTAATGGTAAGTGCTAGTTTAATTACTGCTTGCATGAGCGAAAGCGATCCTCATGTTCTAGCATTAGCGCAACAGCTAGCTAGTTCTGGGTTTCGGGATACTAGCCGTGTGGGAGGTGGTAATCCTGAATTGGGAGTAATGATGGCACAGTACAACAAACTTCAATTGCTGCGATCGCTGCAACAATATCAATACAGTCTAGAAGCTCTAATTGAGCTGATCAAGCAGGAAGATTGGAGTTCTTTAGAGCAACAGTTAAAAATAACTGAGCTAGCACGACCTCAATTTCTCGAAGATACTGTGGTAGACAAAACATTATAAGCAGCACCGTCTTTTATTTGGTGTACATACTAAATTAAATCAGGCTGACGCGAAGTTATAATCTCAAGAGATTTTTATACTACATTTGACACATTACTTGATAGCAGACATACTTGATTTAATGTACGCTTACCTACATAGGCAAGTTAACTGCTTGAATCTCAGAAAGACTACTACAGAGAGCGACAAAAGCAATTATTTTAATTAAGATTGATTGCTTCAGTGAATCCGCACAAGTGTTATTGATACAACAGTATATACTGTAGACGCATGAGAGATACGTTAACTTTTAGTAAATCTCCGTAAAATAACTGTTTTCCTACTTACTTCAATTGAGCATACTGTAGAAGATACTTATGTAAATTTACGATTTTTTTTTGAGGATGTGCTTCAAGTACAAAAAACTTTAGTAGTTTCAAACGAAAATAAGTACAGTCTAGGTTGTTTTTATAGCTTTTAAATTCAAATATCAGCTCTGTATAAGTGTTAAGTAACAAAAATAACGCTAAGTATTTTCTGAATTATTGGCAGGAAGTGGTGGAGGTAGTTCCATGATTTTCTAGAATAGATTAGCTAACCCAAGAGTTAGCTTAATAGTATGCTCCAAGTATAACCAAGTATTTGTTGAAAGCTTTTCTAAAGCAGATTTTTCCACCCCCATAGTGCCAGTGGTAACTTCTTCTACTGACTTTAACTAGTAATTCAATGACTTCTACATTGCGTAAACCAAAGGTATTTTCAGCAACCGGCTTTGAAGTAGAGCCGCCTAAAATTTTAGTAGTTGACGATCATCCTGCTAGTCGGATGACAGCAGTTGCACTTCTATCAGTAGAAGGTTATGAAGTTTTAGAAGCAGAAAGTGGTTGTGTGGCATTAGAACGGGTGATGAAAAGTCAGCCAGACCTCATTCTTTTGGATGTAATGATGCCAGGAATGGATGGGTTTGAAGTCTGCCAAAAATTGAAACAAGATGAACAAACAAGGTTAATTCCAGTAATTTTTATTACTGCTTTGAATGATCGGCGATCGCGGATTCGGGGAATTGAAGTTGGCGGAGATGATTTTCTCACAAAACCATTTGATCGCTTGGAACTAGCAGCGCGTGTCAAGTCTCTTGTCAGTCAGAAGCGGCTTAACGAAGACTTAGACCATGCAGAACAAGTTCTGTTCTCAATTGCCAGAGCAATTGAAAGTCGTGATCCTAATACTGGCGACCATTGTGAGCGGCTAGTATCTTTAGGGCAAGAATTTGGTGAATATCTTAATCTTTCGCGTATTCAAATGCGAAATTTGCAATGGGGCAGCTATCTGCACGATATTGGGAAAGTTGGCATTCCTGATGCAGTGCTGCTCAATAGCGGCAAATTAACTCCCCAAGAGTGGGAAATTATGAAGCAGCACGTCCGGATCGGTGAGCAAATCTGTCAACCTCTAAGGACAATGCGGGGAGTTATTCCAATTATCTGCCATCATCACGAGCGCTGGAATGGCTCTGGCTATCCTGATGGACTAACGGGGGAGGAAATTCCCTATCTCGCTCAAGTGTTTCAACTTATTGATATTTACGATGCGTTAACGAGTAATCGCCCTTACAAAAAAGCGCTGAGTCCAGAAGCAGCACTGCAAGTAATGGTAGAAGAAACAGCGAAAGGCTGGCGCAATCCTCAACTTATGCAGCAGTTTGCCCAGTTTATTCGCTCTACTCAAATTTAGCAGTCATAGTAATTAAAGCATTACTTCTTTGAACTTAAAGCTCAAAACTTAGAACTCATAACTATTCTTTAGTCCCTAACCCTTGTATTCTTTTAGCTGATAGCTAGCTGATAAGTAAACATGGTAGCGGTAGCAATTTTAGCGGCTGGGCGCGGCACCCGGATGAAATCGACTTTGCCGAAAGTTTTGCATTCGTTGGGGGGGCGATCGCTCGTGCAACGAGTTCTGGAAAGTTTAAATATCATTTCCCCAAGTCGGTGTTTAATTATTGTGGGATACCAGGCTGAGGAAGTAAAAACAGCGCTTTCGTCCCAAAATCAAGCAGAATCAAATATCTCGCCGATAGAGTTTGTGCATCAGACTGAGCAACTAGGAACAGGTCATGCTATCCAACAAATAATTCCCCATTTAAAAGGCTTTACGGGGGATTTACTAGTATTAAACGGGGATGTACCTTTGTTGCGACCGGAAACTCTGCAAAACTTGTTACACACTCATCAAGAGCATCAAAACGCTGCGACGATTCTTACAGCTTGTTTGCCTAATCCTCAAGGATATGGGCGCGTATTTTGTGACGGTCAAAATATTATTAAACAAATTGTTGAAGACCGAGATTGCACAGATGCTCAGAAACAAAATCGCCGCATTAATACTGGAGTATATTGCTTTCGCTGGTCAGATTTAGCTGCTATATTGCCACAACTTCAGCCGAATAATGACCAGCAGGAGTATTACCTAACGGATGTGGTGAAATTGCTACAACCAGTGATGGCTATTGATGTCGAGGATTATCAGGAAATACTGGGAATTAATGATCGCCAACAATTAGCAACGGCAGCCGAAATTTTGCAAAAGCGCGTAAAGTCACATTGGATGGCGGCGGGGGTAACACTAATTGATCCTGCTAGCATCACAATTGATGATACTGTGCAATTGCAACCAGATGTGATTATTGAACCGCAAACGCATTTACGCGGGAATACAACTATTGGTTCAGGATGCCGAATTGGACCTGGAAGTTTAATTGAAAATAGCCACATTGCCGAAAATGTCACAGTAATGTATTCCGTACTCAAAAATAGTATTGTTCAGCCGGAAACTGAAATTGGTCCTTATGCTCATTTGCGTGGTAATGCTGAAGTAGGCGCTGGCTCACGCATTGGAAATTTTGTAGAGTTGAAAAATAGCAAGCTGGGTGCTGACACCAGAGTTGCTCACTTGTCTTATTTAGGAGATGCTACAGTGGGCGATCGCGTTAATGTCGGCGCGGGTACAATTACGGCGAATTACGACGGTGTGAATAAACATCCTACCCAAATTGGCGATCGCACCAAAACAGGTGCAAATAGCACTTTAGTAGCACCTTTAACGCTTGGTTCTGATGTCACGATTGCTGCTGGTTCGGTAGTTACAGAAGATGTAGGAGATGATTGCTTGATAGTGGCGCGATCGCGTCAAGTTGTGAAACCAGGTTGGCGTTTGAAACCAAAACAAGATTGAACCTAGATGCAAGCTGCCAAATCTCTGTTTTACTTTCTCTTAGCTGGATTGTGTGAACTTGGTGGCGGCTATCTAATCTGGCTGTGGTTGCGGGAAAATCGCAGTATTTGGTTGGGTGTTTTGGGCGCGGTACTGCTAATTTTTTATGGAATTATCCCCACGCTGCAAACAGCCAGCTTTGGGCGGGTTTATGCCGCTTATGGAGGTGTTTTTATAATTCTTTCAATTTTGTGGGGCTGGCAGATTGAGAAGATAGTACCAGATAAATTTGATTTGTTGGGTGGCTGGATTGCTTTACTTGGTGTATTAGTTATCATGTATGCACCTAGAAGTTAAAATCCGCCTGCCTACAAACTGTTAGTGAGTCCAGTCCATTCGAGTGTATCTCCTGTTTGTACACCATTATGATAGGCAGCGAGTAAAACTTCGCTAGTTTTTCCCCAGGCGATCGCCCCTGTGGCATCAATGCTAATTGCGCCAAAATCTCGTTTGTGAGCCTGTGCTTCGGCGAACGAGCGCTGCATAGCTTCAGCAAGTGATAAGCCATCAGTTACCCGCACCACAATTCGCGCTGCTAGACATTCATCAATAATATCTTCGCCAATGCCTGTACAACTAACAGCTGCATAGCTGGTGGCGTAATTACCCGCAGGCATAGCCGAGTCACTAACGCGCCCAATGCGCTCGAATCCTTTACCGCCAGTTGATGTACCAGCTGCTAGTTTTCCTTGACTATCGAGGGCAACAACGCCAATTGTGCCACGTCCAGCGTTACTCGGTTCAACTAATTCTTGTTCTGATACTACACCCGCCATTTTTTTGACAAAATTGCCCTGCCGTTCTAGCATCCACTCTTCTAAGCGAATTTCGGTCATCGCGTCGTAGCTGGGGATCTGGAGTTCTCGCAATAGTTCAGCTGCACCGTATTCAGATAACACGCGATCGTCTGAGTTCTGTAGAGTTTGGGCAAGTTCAATCGGATGCTGGACTCGTGAGACATTAATTACACCACTGAAGCGCGATCGCTCTCCATCCATTAAAGCGGCACTCATACGAATTTGCCCATCAGATTGCAACACTGAGCCAGTTCCGGCATTAAAACGGGGATCGTCTTCTAATAACTGACAACCGCGCACTACTGCATCTGTTGCTTTTGCTCCTGATAGCAGTAGATCATAAACTTCTTCAATTACTTGAAATAGCGATCGTCTGACGGCTTCTATTCCTTCCTTCCCTTTAAGGGAACTACCAGCACCACCATGAATAATCAGCTTAGGTTGCACTCGCGCTGACATTTTTAAACTCCTAATCTCTTGAAAATTTCCTAAGTGGAGAAAACCACCGATCCTAATTTTTATTGGGCGTTTGCAACTAATTCACTCTTGAGCGTGCCGATGGCGACGGCAACGTTCTGAGCAGTATTTCACCTCATCCCAGCAATCTTGCCATTTTTTGCGCCAAGTGAATGGGCGTTGACATACTGGGCAAATTTTTGTTGGTAGGTCAGATTTAGCGCGGTGGCGTGTCATGTTAATTTATCGGTACTTAGACTTAGGCAATATGTCAAGTTTTTCTAGAAAAACTTTATTTATCTAAGCACATTTGTCAAAAACTTTAAGGCGCATTTTGTCACTTGATAGCTTCATACAATCTTCATCAAAAATGTACGCAACTTTACTGACACTTCACAAACTTAGCTTGTTAAAAGTAATAACTTTATAGAACCCATTTGGGATCTTATGCGTTTGCCAAGCGCTTTAGCATCAAGCGGA
>ERZ501023.11-NODE-11-length-83848-cov-6.562553_pt1 | contig 83848 bp, 73 predicted proteins | sample MGYA00248839_ERZ501023 | MGnify/ENA primary metagenome ERZ501023 (study PRJEB25958, sample SAMN03398596) | human skin metagenome | study: EMG produced TPA metagenomics assembly of the Human Skin Microbiome Metagenome (human skin metagenome) data set.
AATTTAATTATTGGATTCAAAATAGAATTTGAAATGCTAAAACCTAAAAATATAGCAATAATAAAAATAAATCCAGTTGATAAAATTATTGTTCTGTTATTATTAGTTATACTTTTTTCAATTTCTATAGCTTCCAACTGAAGTTCTAACTCCGCATCTTCTTGATATTCTCGAATTAAAGGAAGAAGATTCGTGTTGATGTATGGCTCCAAAACTGCATTTAAAAACTCTTCCGCTTGATAAGGCTTTGTTTTAGTAATAACTAAATACTGAGCAACAAGCTTTTTGTACGAAGCAAAATTTGCTTTGATTTTATTAAGAGTTTTTAACTCCACCTTTTCTGATATTGAATTTTCTGACTCATTATTGCTAACTGCTTGAGCCACAACTTCAGTAGCTTGATACGCAAGAGCTAAATAAGTTTCAAATTTTTTTGTATTGTTTCTAATTTTTTCTTGTTCTTTTCTGATTCCTACTTCTGCCTTAGCGTATTCACTTTCTAATATTCCTCTGTATTTTTGTGCTATTAAATCTTGAACAGAGGTTTTAATTGACTGTATGGCAAACCCCATTTCAGTAGCAGCTTCAACTTCAAAAACGGTACTTTCACTTAATTGAGTAATATCATTCTTAATAATTAAGTTTGTTATTATAGAAATATATCCAGTAATTCCTACTAATAATGAAGTTCCTAAAAAACCTAAAATCAATTTTTGCTGGATTTTCAACTTAATATCCTCTTTGTTAAATTAAATTTCAAAACAACAAACTTTAATCACATTTTATGTAAAAATAATATTTATAGAAGCATTGGAATAAAAGTAATTGTTATTGCTTATATAGTAGCTTTAAATAATATGTGCCTCTCTTTTATTGGTACTCTACTCTCCCTTGAAGCCGCTAAACGCTAGGCTATATTACGCCTACGCAGCTAAAACGGCTTATGGCTTCGCATAAAGTTTGCTTCAGCAGTTGATTTATATAATTTTTGCTCCTTAAATCAAAATTGCTATATATCTTACGGTATCTACTAATTAAGTCGACAAAATATTTGATTTAGCAAGTAATATCCTAATGTTGGCTTAACTTTCTAAAACTATCAATAGGATTTCTGATGAAACTATTTTAAGTAATTGTAAAGAATGTAAGAGTTGTCAGTGATTATGACTAACAAATTTAATAGTTAGAATTTTTCAAAGTTACTTAAATTACAATTAACCTCTATTTAGACATTGATATAGCAATCTGATTTAATTTAGACGAGCATCATCTTATCCGTGCAGGTTAGGGGTTTGCCTCACATTTATAGATGAAAGAGGATTGCTATATCCTGAATGCATCTGAGTAAATTCACGTAAAATGTAATACTTTAAAACTTTAGATAAAAGTGCTCTTATCAAGCTGTATAAAGCGAGCTATAGAAAAAAGATAAAGAGCACCTATAGAGCTAAAATCTTAAACCAACACCACCTTGAATTGAAACGGCGTTGCCTGCGCCACTACGGTAGGCATCAAAAGCGATAATGGCGTTGCCAAAAATAACAGTATTGCTGTTAGGAATAGCATAATCAATTCCTGGCTGTAGGGCAAAGCTAGTTTGATTTCCTACAGGCGACAGTGTATTACCCCCTGCAAACACAACGCCAGCACCTAAATAGGCATCTGCTTGCCAATTGAGGGGAAGGTCATAAGAGACACTTGGCACAACGGCTGTGTTGGCACCAATAAAAGCCTGAGTACGAAGAGAAACAGGTACTTCTAAAAGTTTATAACGTATGGCAATTACACCGCCCAGCCTCTGACCCTCTCCTGTTGAATCTTCTTTAAGACTTATTGCAGGACCAATACCAACATAACTGCCATAAGCGGCTTGAGCTGATGCTGGTGAAGTAGTTAGGGCAGTACACACAAGCGTAACTGCACCTACACCTAAAAATAAATACCTAAAATGCTGCACTACAAAAATCCTCACTCTAAAAATGCTTAATTAAGCATTTGTCAGCTAGTTCTTTATTCTCTATTCCTTATTTGTTATTTTATGGGCAGCGAGGATGAGCACCACCTTGAGTACAAATGTAAGCAAGTTGGTTAGCATCTAGGTTGTTAGCTTTAGTAAAATCGACACCTGCTACTAAAGCAGACCGAGATTCTTCGGGAGTTTGAATAAATGAATCAGCTTGAGTGGAGTTTGAGGCAGCAAAAATAGCTCCTTGAAAATTAGCTCCTGCTAAATTAGCTCCTCTTAAATCTGCTTGTCTAAGGTTAGCGTTATGGAAGTTGGCATTTTCCATTTGTGTGTTGCTTAAATTAGCACCAGTGAGGCGAGTAGCGCTGAAATCAGCATTACGAAGATTAGCATTACTCAAGTTTGCTGCCGATAAATCTGCTTCTCGCCAATTAGATTGGCTCAAGTCAGTAGACTGCAATTGTGTTCCTAGCGCACTCACTCGACCTAAACGAGCGGCAGACAAATTAGCATGAGTAAGAATTGCTTCTCCTAAATCTGCACCTGTAAGGCTAGCATTTGCTAGGTCGGCATCGCGCAAATTAGCTCCAATCAGTTGGGTACTGCTAAGGTTGGCATTGTTTAAGTTAGTACCAGAGAGATTAGCATGGTTAAGCGTGGCACGAATTAGGTTGACGCGGCTCATGGTGACGCGACTAAGGTTAGCGTTGCTCAAGTTAGCTTCCTTAATTTGGGCATCACTTAGGTCTGCAATCCAATCATCAGAAGTATCCCAGCGATTGTCTGCACCTACAGACCGGAAGTTACTACCGCGCAGACTTGCTTGATTGAGATTCGCTGCTTTGAACTCAATTCCTGATAAATCAATGTTGTCGAGAACTAAAGTAAAGGGTACAAAAGCACTGAACATTTGCCCCAGGTCAGTCCGGCTAAGATCTACAGTGTTGAGTTTGCCACTATAAATGATCAGAATTTTGGCGATCGCTTGTTGAGTTTTCTGTAGTTGTTGAGTGACTAACTCCTGCTTTTGAGGTGTGCCACTGTAACGCAGAGACTCTAATTTATTGGCAAACGATTGATTTAAGCGTTGCAAGTAAGGTAAAGCTTGAACTCCAGAATTTACCAAAGCTTGCTCAATTGTCTCAACTAAAATCGGGTTGGTTTCCTGAATCAAAGAATTTGCCAGCAGTTGCAACGCCTGTGGATCATTGAGTGTACCCAAGCCAAGTATTGCTTTTTGGCGTTTTTCTAAGGTAGTAGAATCGTCATTTAATCTGATAAGTGAAAGAAACTGTTGATTCTTAAACTGCTCTTTGGCTCGCTGGGTTGCCTGAGTTTGAATATAAACTTGAGTACCTACTAAAGTTCCAGACACTATAGCTATGCCACCCAGCACCACCATTAATAAGGTAAGACCAGGATGTTGGCGTAGCCAAATACCTAAAGAATGCTGACGCTTAGTGGCTATTGGTTCAACAATAGCTGTAAGTATTCTTTCCTCATCTGTCTTTTTCCAACGGTAAGACGTTTCCCGCTTGGGAGACTGAGCGCGTTCTGCATTTAAACGTCCTAAAAATGCTGCTATGTTACGATTTCTATCTACAACATAAGTTCCGGCAAGGCGATCGTGTAGACAACGACGCTGGCGATCAAATCGGGCGCTCATGCCTTCTGCCAACACCATTAGGCAAGACAATCCGGCTAGCAAACCCAAGTTAGGAAAATCAGCACTAAAGCGCCACAGTAAATAAGCAATTGAGAGTGGTAAGCCCCAACTACCGACTCCTTCCCGAAGTAGAACCCGCAGCATACCCGGAGGCGAACCATTAGCAGTTAAGACTCGCACCCCAAACCAACGTTTGGGTGTAGTGCTACCAGTTTTTGCCAGTAAAAGTAGCTGCCAACCGCTCAATACTAAAGGTGTAACTAGTGCTACTCCCCAAAATATATTGGTAAGCGGTGCAACATGATGACGATTGTGATCTTTTGGCAGGGCAAAGGTTGTAGTAAGCGCTTCTTGGGTAACTGCTAAAACAGGATTGAGAGGTACTTCTTCCTGTGAGCCAGACACATATATACCTATACCAAAAGGGACTAACCCACTAGTAACAATCAGTGAAACTTCTACCGCCCAAGCCGCAAACCGCCGCGTTACCAGTGGCATTGGCTTGGAGCGTTCTTGCCCAGAGGGGCGATCGCGATTAATACTTCTCCTCACACTTGGGTTCGCCATCACACACTTCCCTTTGACGATTTTTCACACCCGTAAGCATGGGTGCAAAATGATTATGATTTATTTTCCGAGCTACGAGCTACAAAAAACTGATACCCAAAGTACAGTAATACTGCTAAAACTGCCAGACTAATTACAGCAGATACTAGCTTTAGTACCACTCGGAGTATAGCTAGACTAACTATAGCTCCAACACCAACAACGATCAGCTTTCCCAAGCCGGATAGACCATTAAACCAGTTAACAAATGAGTTGATTTGAACGGACGGGAAGTTATTTAGCTGTGGCTGTATAGGTGTTTGTGGCTGAAAAACCTCAGGAGGCTGAGGCTGGGGCGGATAATTAACTTCCGCCTCTAGTTCCTGGAAGCGACGCTCTAAGTCTTGATCGGGTTGAGGGTTCATTGGTGTTAAATCGCTGTGCGACGATGTTAAACATAAATACTAGGCAACGTCAAACGTTACCTTTGTTAGGGCGATTTTAGCGAATTTTTAGTACCTTGCAATTGCCTACTTGCTGCCAGGAACTTACAACAGCTTTCGAGAGTCGATTAAATTATCAGTTTTTTATTAAGAATGCTGAAGTAAGCATTTAAGTTTTGATTTTATATTGACTTCCTGCTACGGCTTTTAAGACTTAAAGGTTTTAGATATTGGAGTTGTGCCATAGTTGATCTAAGGGTTCATCCTTCAAAAATCTAAAATAAGTGCTTTTTAACTAATAATTTTTAATTAAAAAAGATTCTATGAAGACGCGCCCACATTGGCTGGTTATTTCCACAGCCTTAGCAATCAGTTTGGCTGTTACAGAGACAACTTTAGCTAAACCAGCAGTTCTACAAATCAATTCTAAATTTCAGCCAGATCCACTTTTAGTGCGTGGTACATCTGGGGGGGCAAAAACTAGTAACTGTGGTAATATTGCTGCCGAACCTAATCAAGTTATTCAGGTAACTCAGCCTCTGCCTTACTTACGCTTAAGTGTTGAAAGCACTGGTCAACCAACTCTGTTAATTGATGGACCAGGCGGGCGCTTTTGTGTATTAGCAGATCGTTTTTCTAACGGTAAGCCAGAAATTTCTGGGTTTTGGCAAGCGGGTAAATACTCCCTTTATGTAGGCGATCGCCAGCAAGGTAAGCATCCCTACACACTTTCGATTTCGCAAAAATCAACACCCTAATTAACTTTATCTTGGGCTAATCAATCCTCTACTCTTCGAGTTGGCACTTCGACTGCCTGAATGTCAATTGTACCAGGAGGTGTTAAGCGGTTAAATTGACCTTGTTCTACCTTAAGCGGCTCGCCACAATTGGGACACTGTAGCTGAGTTCGACTTAAACCAGTAAATTCATAACGACAAACAGGACAGTTATTTTGGACTAAGTTGTGTTGCAGCCACCAGCGAAATCCCAAGAATGCTAGGACGGGTGTGATCAAAAGCAGTCCAACTAAAATCAAAAACGAATTGACTAACCAGCCTAAGCCTACAGAGCCTAGTAATGAAATAATCACTAAAAGGGTAAGCCAACGACTTAAGGTAGAAAAACTGATTTGAAATGATTTGAGGCTCATTTTCTTACTTGCTTCCTGTGCCTCTAGGATAACTAGTTGAGTTATGAACTTAACAATGGAACAGATACACTGATAGCAATAATTCTGCTATTAAGTATTTATTTTAACCGCGTTTGATAATCAGAAGGCAGTTTCTACCATCTGCACTACGCTCATAAATAACTTGGTCTGCCAAGCGTCTCAGGAGAAACCAGCCATAGCCGCCCTCTTGCAGTGTACCTGGTTTTGGTTCTTCTAAAGCATCTGGATTAAAAGGCTTTCCCCGATCCCATATTCTAATTTCTAGCCGATCAACCCACAAAGCTAAGTCAATATCAACGTCAATCGGCATTTCTTCCCCTTCCTCTCTTAGTCAGGGAGGGGAGGAATGCCGAACCGAATGTATAACACATAACTTTTTCTTCACGTATTGATATATAATACAGTTATGAAGCAAGTCTTGACCGTATCCTGTAAGTTGAACCTTACTACCGAACAAGTCGCCAAAGTTGACGAATTGTTGAATACGTTTGCCGATGCTTGCGTTTACGTGAACTCTGTTGTGCCACCTAGTTTGACTAACGAACTGGCTATGCAGTCGTTGATCTATCACGATGTTAGAGCTAAGTTTGGGTTGTCTGCTCAGTTGGCTATTCATGCAGTTAGGCGTGTTTCGGGAAATCGAAAAACAGCTAAACAAAAAAATAAACCAGTCAACAAATTCGCTCCAACGTCTGCTACTTACGATGCAAGAACGTTCAGCTTTCGAGAGAAAGATTGGACTGTTAGCTTGACTGTAATAGGTGGACGCGAGAGGTTTAACTTGGCTATCGGTAACTACCAACTTGGATTGTTGAAGGGACAAAAACCTAAAACAGCAACGTTGGTTAAACGCAAGGATGGTAGCTTCTATTTAAATATCCAGCTTGAATCGACACCAGAAAAACCACAAGAAACAGATAAGATTTTGGGCTGCGATTTGGGCAGAACAGATATTTGCGTTACTTCGGAGAATGATACTTATAGCGGAAAACAAACAACTAAAATACGCGATCATTACAGTAGCTTGAGAAGCATTCTCCAACAAAAAGCCACGAGAGGCACACGCAGTTCCCGCAGACGTTGTAGAGAATTGTTGAAACAGTTGTCGGGCAAAGAGAGACGTTTTCAGACTCATCAAAACCATACGATTAGCTACCAACTTGTCCAGAAAGCCAAGACTCAGAACCAAGTTATTGCGTTGGAAGATTTAACTGGCATCCGTGAACGCACAAACGAATTGCCCAGAACTAAGACTGAGCGACGTAGAAGTAACTTTTGGAGTTTTCATCAACTACGTCAGTTCTTGATCTACAAGTGCATTAAGTTTGCCGTGAAGCTTGTTTTTGTTGACCCACGATACACAAGCCAGACGTGTCATAACTGTCTGCACATCCATCCAGTACAGGGTTCGTCTTATCGTAGTGGCAAATCTTTTAGATGCGGTCATTGTAGTTGGTTTGGTGATCCGGACTGGAATGGGTCGCTGAATATTCAGAAATTGGGGCGATTTATAAACTTGCCTGGAGGTTCAGGGCTTGCTTGCTCGTTAGAGCATCATGTCTTAGGGCTACTGAAAACCCCGTCCTCAGACGACCGCAAGGGAGTCAGGGCGGGGTAGTTTATTAGTTGTTTCTGGTGGTAGAAAATGATGCGCGTGACGAACAGCGTTTGTAAATCCTTCTGCTAGGGCTAAATTAAGGCGGTAAAGTTGGGAGTCTGACCAGGAAAGTTGAGATAAATGTTGGAGACAAAATTGTTCAAACCACTTTTGTACCTGGTTGAGAAATTTAAGATCGCTGTGTACTGTTATATGGTCTTGCTCCAAGATACCCCAGCTTGATCGTTGTTTAATCTTAACGAATTAAGAAATAAATTATTTATGATTCGCAGTTGACTAAATATGAGCGTAAATTAGCAAAAAAACTTTCTTATTACTAAAATTGATGCCTGTATGTTTCTCATTAATTCATAATGTAATAACGAGATTCAACAGGCATCAAAACCCTGGTTTGTAGGTAATTTTTAGAAAAGACCCAGCGTCAAAGATTTATCTATTGGGAACGTAGCACCAATGCCCAACCAAATGGTGACTAAAGTACCAATCATAAATAATGTCGTTGCCACGGGACGACGGAAGGGATTTTGGAACTTGTTAACGTTCTCAATAAATGGAATAGTTAGCAGTCCCAAGGGTACAGCAGCCATTGCTATCACCCCTAAAAGTTTGTTAGGAACAGTCCGGAGAATCTGGAAGACAGGATATAAATACCACTCCGGTAGAATCTCTAGCGGCGTTGCAAAGGGATTTGCAGGTTCCCCAGACATAGCTGGGTCTAACACCGAAAGAGCAACGATACACGCTCCTGTACCCAGGATAACAACGGGGAAAATGTACAGCAGGTCATTAGGCCAAGCTGGTTCACCGTAGTAATTGTGACCCATGCCCTTGGCAAGTTTCTCGCGTAAGATTGGATCGCTGAGATCCGGTTTCTTCTGAGTTCCCATTATTAATAGTGTTCTCCTTGATAGAGTCAGTTAAAACATTCGTTACAACTTTTAGCTCAATATGCAAGTGTTTGTTAGTTGTTTAGCCTAAAATAACTTACCTAAGAGCTAACTGCTGATTATTACCGCAGCAGTTATGCTATTGCGGGAACATTAAAATACCCGCAACAGATTTTAGATTACAAGGGACCGGAAATGCCTTGCTTGCGGATCATTAAGAAGTGCAGCAGCATGAATACGGCAATCAGCCAAGGTAGCACAAAGGTGTGAGCGCTATAGTAGCGTGTCAGCGTTGCTTGACCGACGCTTGAACCACCGCGTAGCAGGTCAGAAATTGTGGTTCCGACAATCGGAATCGCTTCCGGTACACCGCTAACAATTTTTACAGCCCAGTAGCCTACTTGGTCCCAAGGCAGGGAGTAGCCAGTAACACCGAATGAAACAGTGATGACAGCGAGGATTACACCTGTTACCCAAGTTAGTTCACGCGGCTTTTTAAAGCCACCTGTGAGGTAAACCCGGAAAGTATGCAAAATCATGATCAGCACCATCATACTGGCAGACCAGCGATGGACAGAGCGGATCAACCAGCCAAAGTTAACCTCGGTCATCAATGCTTGGACAGAAGTATAAGCTTCAGTTACTGTCGGTCTGTAGTAAAACGTCATTGCAAATCCGGTGGCAAACTGGATTAGAAAACAAACCAGCGTCATCCCACCAAAACAGTAAAAAATATTGACGTGAGGAGGTACATACTTGCTGGTGACATCCTCAGCAAGTGCCTCAATCTCTAGGCGTTCTTGAAACCAGTTATATGCTTTTGAGTCTGTTACCTGCTTAGAAAACATGAAGCAATTCCTAAAAATGAATAGCGATTGTTGAAATGTCCTCGCTTAACCAAAGGGAAAGAAGGTGTTTCAACGTGCTAGCTGGAGATATCCAGTTATCTTGTGATTTGGTTATAGTCGAGTCAGGTGGGCAAAGCCCAGCTGAGTGTTTCTATCTACCGTTAGCAGCTGATTTCTGCATTGGTTCTATAAAAAAAGTAACATAATCGAGAGGGTGATTTCATAAACCCACACTTAGAAAATGCAATTGAGGTTAAGGGTGCTAAGTTAAGATGGCTGTGATGCACAAACGAGTTTTACGGATCTCAATTTTACTGTTACTACCAATCTTGCTCACACTTGCTCTGTGGACACAGCCAGCGACGGCTTTAACTCAAGACCAAAAGCTAGTATCCGAAGCTTGGCGAATTGTTAACCGCGCTTACTTGGATGATACATTTAATCATCAAAACTGGGCAGCCGTGAGGCAAAAAGCTCTGCAACAGCCTTTTAAAGATCATGAATCAGCATATAAGGCGATTGAGCAGATGGTTGCGACTCTGGGTGATCCTTTTACCCGGTTTTTGCAGCCAGAGCAGTACCACAGTTTACAGGTTAATACTTCTGGGGAATTAACAGGAGTGGGATTGCAAATTGCTCTTAGTGCCACAGGTCAACTAGAAGTTGTAGCGCCGATCGCTGGCTCTCCAGCCGAAAAAGCCGGAATTCGTCCGCGCGATCGCATTTTGCAAATTGATGGCGTTTCTACAGCAGAAATTTCCCTAGATGAAGCGGCGGCGCGAATGCGTGGCAAAGTTGGTACTTCGGTTGCTTTATTACTAGAGCGCGATGGCGAAGATGTAACAGAAATTGAATTAGTACGCGATCGCATTGCCCTTAACCCCGTAGTCGCTCAATTGCGTTCTTCCGCACAAGAATTACCAATTGGCTATATTCGCCTCAGCCAATTTAATGCCAATGCAGTAACAGAATTAGCCCACGCGATTAACAGCTTAGAAAAACAGGGAGCCGACGCTTATATTCTCGATCTGCGTAATAATCCTGGTGGTTTATTGCAAGCAGGAATCGAGATTGCCCGATTGTGGTTAGATGAAGGTACGATTGTTTACACAGTTAACCGCCAAGGCATTCAGGGTAGCTTTGAAGCCTTCGGCTCCGCACTAACTCAAGATCCACTTGTAGTTTTAGTTAATCAAGGCAGTGCGAGTGCCAGTGAAATCTTAGCTGGAGCGCTGCAAGATAATCATCGCGCTCAACTGGTAGGCGAGAAAACCTTTGGCAAAGGCTTAATTCAGTCTTTATTTAATTTATCAGATGGCTCTGGATTAGCTGTCACTGTTGCTAAGTACGAAACTCCTAGTCACCGAGATATTCATAAACTAGGCATTACACCAGACCGTGTAGTTTCCCTGGAACCAATTACCCGCGAACAAATTGGCACAGAAATTGATCAGCAATACCAAGCTGCTGTAGAAGTATTAAACAGCAATTCGGTGCTAGCAGAACACAGTTAGGAGCTAGAGGTAAAGAACTTCTTGCCTACTTCCTAAAAGCACAACTGACCAGACGGAGATCCTTTTGTAACTCAATAGATAACCTATGCTCCGTTCTGGTGCAGTGATTTGTTGTGCCGCCGCTACTTCTCCCAGACTACTGCAACTCAGACGCAGAGAGCCGCCCTTCAATCGGTTCATATTCATCCTCTAACAACCAAAGTTGGGCTTCTTCATAGGTGGAGCTAGTAAAGATAACCCTGTAACCCTCAGCCGGATTGTAAATGTAGCAGTTTCCTGACTGATCGCTGAGTAGAAGCAGAATGTATGGAGGTGACAGCATTGGTTCAATCCAAACCTCTGCGAATTGCCAGTTATCTTTCACTCGGTCGGGTGCGGGGAATGACATGATATCGGTTTTCTGCATCAATTTTCACCTCGCCGTAGAACAGTGGAGTTGTTAAACCGTCGGGACTAATTCTGTAACCAATCGGTTCAGCAAAGAACAACCCGTAACGCTCGTATTCTCGAACAATACCTGTATATTCTCCTCTTTCTATGATGGCTTCGGCAACTCTGGGCATTGTGGCTTCATCATTGAAAACGTGTGCTGATCTTCCTCGCCTCAACAGCCGTTGCACTTGAGAGGTATTGGGTAAATGCTTGGGAATGTGTCTAGGGTCGAGGACAATTTCACGATCAATACCACTCATAAAATCGGGCAATTTTTCTCTTCAGAGCATATCACGCTCAACTATTGCCCTACCGACAACTTAATTCACTCGGTCGAGGTGGAATAATGAGAACAGATCGCTTTCACGTTTTTACTTTTGTCTCTACCTTAAATCTCCGAAAAATACGCTTGAGGTGTCGTTTTTTTCTCTGCCAATAGACACATAATTAAATGGACCTGCATTGATATTGTCATTAAAGCTTTGATTGTATGAAGCACCTCCACCCTCATACAAACCAAATTCAAAACTCCAATAGTTACCTGGATTTCCAAAGTAACATTCTGTTTTCATTGAGTAGAATTTGCTGCTGTAGTCTTCTTGAGGAGATTCACAATTTTCTGACACATCAGAGTATTTTAGAACTCCAATTTTAAACTTTGTAAAAGGATAGATTGTAAATGTATCTGGTTGCGCCATCGCTCTCTTCATTAAGGTAATAGTGCTAATCGATTGATTGTCTTCACTAGTAATTTGAATAAAAACATTGTTAAAATGCCAAATATAGAAATCAGCCGATCTTAAACTCTGATCAACAGCAGAGCCTATCTTCCCAAGATAATTAATTTTGGCTTGACCTAACAGCTCTGTTGCAAAGTTAACAGAAACACCAGGGTATATTTTTTTTAGAATATCTTCTGGAACAATCTGGCTTTCCATAATTGTTTTTGGCTTGTCGTTTATAGTGATATTGCTGTTATCGGCAACAACAACGCGATTGTTGTCATTATCATTTCCTGCAATGCCAGTTTTTATTTGTTGTTGGCATCCGAATAAGATAATTGCTGATAATAACATCACAAAAATACTCTTTTTCATAACTGCTATTATTGTTGCTTGGGTGAAATAATAACCTCGTTGTTGGTGTTGTTGTTACCTTTAATACCCGTAATTTCGCTGTTTGAAATTTTTACAAACAGTAGTGCTGTCAAGACCATAGTCGCTCCGACCCATATTCGCCAATCACTTGCAGGATTACCTTGTTTTTGAGTAGGGTTTTGTTTGTCCACAAAATATAAAATAAAGCTAATAATCCCTGTGATTGAACTGATAACTCCCAGCAGAGTAACAATATCCATTTCTTGATGCAAAGCTAAAATTGATTTTATTTTACTAGCCAAGAAGATAGAGCTGGCATAGACGCAATTACCTCATCAATAACCTCAAAATGCTCTACCTTCGATAACCTTGCGGTAACTTGACTTTGAACACCAACAAATAACCTTCAACCTACCGCCCTCACCGATTGCCTAGCGGCATAGCGGCATAACTATTCTCTAGTTAGAGAATAGGTTTTGCTTGCAGCAGCGCTGCTAAGTTTAAGCCAGCTAGTCGTTGGTATGCCCGATCGCTTGCCCGTTTGCCTCTCAAAAAGCCAGTATTAGCGCCTGGACAAATATATTGGAGAGTATCTGGTGTAAAGCGATCGCGCAGCAGCTCAACACTCTGAATTTGGCGCAACCAGTGAAAGGTTTTAGCCGTCCGTAATGGTACTAATTCCCCTTGCTGGTTTGGCAGTAGATGCCGTCCAGAAAACAACACGCCACCCTCAGCGCTGGAATACAAACACGAGGAACCAGGTGAATGTCCAGGTGTCCAAATAAGTTGAAAAGAACCCAGAGTAAACTGATGCTGAAACGTAGCTACTTTTAATTGAGGCAACAGATAAGCTTCCTGCTCTTGAATCAGCACCTCGCAACCAAACATTTCTTGAATCTCTCGTGCTTTGCCAATGCCGCCTCGGTGAGTGAGAAATAGTAATCGCACTCCCCCTAAAGAGCGCAGAAAATTTTGATTTGCTTCATCCCAAGCTGGACAATCGATCAGAATATTCGCTGCATTTTCTACAATAAGATAAGCGGTTCCTCCTAAAGTGTCCCGATTGGGTGGAAACGCAAAAATATTATGCCAAATAGGCTGTGGTAGTTTGGGAGGATTCACGATTATTTAAGGGACTTTCAGCAGTAATGCTGCAAGCAGTTGAATTCAATTACACAAGTGAGCTTTTAGTTAAAATTTTAAAGCTCAACTTTGGCGCTGAGAGTGCTAAGGAAATAAGTTTTGATATCTCACTTGTTTTCACCTGTAGATGTATCAATACAGCAAATAAGACATTCTCAAATTATCTGAAAATAGCATGGAATTTTGGTTTCTCCTGTTTCTAGGACTATTTACTTATTTAATTGTGCAGCGCTCTGTCGCTGGCATCACCAGAACACCAGTCTGGATTTTATGGCTTGTTTTAATGACACCAGCTTTAATTTGGAGTGCGTGGACTGCCAAGTATGGTTCTAATCAACCTCTACCAACGGCATTAGTAATCGGGCCGTTCATTATCTGCCCTTTTATTTATTGGCTACTAGTGCAGTGGGGTCGTCGGGATACTCCCCAATCAGTACAAGCTAAACAAGTTGAGACACAACCAGCGCCGCCTGCAATATCAGATGCCGCACTGCGTCCGATTGAGCAAGCCGAAGAAACTGCTCTGCGAAATTGTTTTCCTTGGTCTGTCTACTACATCCATAACATTGAATATCGTCCGCAAGCGATTATTTGTCGAGGACAGCTAAGAACAAAACCAACAGTAGCTTATGAGCAGATCCGGAAAAATATTCAGGCACAGTTTGGCGATCGCTTTCTAGTTGTTTTTCAAGAAAGTGGGGATAATAAGCCCTTCTTTGCCCTTGTTCCCAATCCTCAAGCAGTAACTCACCAACGTACACAGCTAACACGCCCAGGATTAGCACTCGGATTACTGGCAGCAACTATGTTGACGACAACCGTAGTTGGGGTAGGAATTGCTAATGCTGACAATATTGAGGCATTAGAATCCGATTTATCTATACTGCAAACTGGACTCCCCTATGCTCTAGCACTAATGACTATCTTAGGCATCCATGAACTTGGTCACTACCTAACGGCTAGGTTCTACAAAATTCGGGCGACCCTACCCTACTTTATTCCTATACCCTTTTTCTTAGGAACATTTGGCGCGTTTATTCAAATGCGTAGTCCTGTACCAAACCGCAAAGCTTTATTTGATGTTTCAATTGCTGGGCCCTTAGCAGGTTTTATCGCCACGCTACCTTTGCTAATGTGGGGTCTGGCACATTCTAGCGTCGTACCTTTACCAAAAGAACCAGGAATCCTAGACCCCGATGCTCTTAATCCCGGTTACTCATTATTGATGGCGCTACTTAGTAAGCTAGCACTGGGTACTCAATTAACAGACGGCAAAGCAATTGATTTGCATCCAGTCGCTTTAGCAGGTTTTTTGGGACTAATTGTTACTGCTTTGAACTTAATGCCAGTAGGACAACTTGACGGCGGTCATATTGTTCATGCCATGTTTGGACAGAGAGCAGCTATAGCGATCGGACAAATTGCGCGATTTTTATTGTTGGGGCTTTCTTTAGTTCAGCCGGGATTTTTAGTGTGGGCAATTATCTTATTTTTTATGCCCATTGCTGATGAGCCAGCCCTAAATGATGTTAGTGAGCTAGATAATAAGCGTGACTTTTTAGGTTTACTAGCACTGGCGCTATTGGTGATCATTATTCTGCCAGCGCCTAAGTTTATTACCCAGTTGTTGCAAATCTAAGAAGTAAGAGGGACTTCGGCAAAAATGCCTTGCTTTTGAGAAAAGTAGCTATTTAAATCGAGGAATTTATAAGTAACTGTAATGCATATTGAAGTTATCGGTGGTGGATTGGCGGGAACAGAAGCGGCGTGGCAAATAGCCTCGGCGGGAGTGCCAGTAATTTTACATGAAATGCGACCAAAACAATTTAGCCCTGCCCACCACTCCCAGGAGTTGGCAGAACTAGTGTGTAGTAATTCCTTTGGGGCGCAATCGAGCGATCGCGCTGCTGGTTTGTTGCACCAAGAGCTACGTCAACTGAGCTCGATTGTGATTTCTAAAGCCGATCATCACGCCGTTCCCGCAGGTGGTGCATTAGCCGTAGATCGCGGACAATTTAGCCACGACTTAACCGAGACTCTCTCGCGTCACCCTTTAATTGAACTGCGACGCGGCGAAGTTAATGGCATTCCCCCAGGAATAACTGTTTTAGCTACTGGACCTTTAACTAGTCCCCAGCTAGCCGAAAATTTGTGTGCCTTCACTGGTATGGAATACCTCAGCTTTTTTGATGCTGCTAGCCCGATTGTCGTTGGGGAATCAATTAACCGCGATATTGCTTTTCTAGCTTCACGCTACGACAAGGGAGATGCTGCTTATCTCAACTGTCCGATGAATAAAGAACAGTACCTGCGATTTTGGCAAGCACTGTGTACAGCCGAGCAAGCCCAACTAAAAGATTTTGAGCGCGAAACAGCTAAATTTTTTGAAGCTTGTTTGCCAATTGAAGAACTAGCACGGCGTGGCGAAGACACAATGCGCTACGGCCCCTTAAAGCCTGTAGGGTTATTTGATGCTCGTCAAGGAGACTTCCGCGCCCCAGAAAATCAAGGCAAGCGTCCTTATGCAGTAGCGCAGCTCCGCCAAGAAGATAAAGTAGGGGAATTGTGGAATCTAGTAGGCTTCCAGACAAATTTACGCTGGAGTGAGCAAAAACGAGTGTTTAGACTAATTCCTGGGCTAGAGTCAGCAGAGTTTGTGCGCTTGGGAGTGATGCACCGGAATACATTTATCAACGCACCGCAGCTATTACAACCAACGCTGCAATTTAAGCAACGTTCTACCCTGTTAGCAGCCGGACAAATTATTGGTACAGAAGGCTATACAGCAGCAGCAGCAGGTGGCTGGTTGGCTGGAACGAATGCCGCACGATTATTTTTGGGTAAAGAGCCTTTGACGCTACCGCCAACAACGATGAGCGGCGCGCTATTTGAATTTATCAGTTCCGCCTCGCCGAAGCATTTTCAACCGATGCCGCCGAACTTTGGGATTTTGCCCCAATTGCCAGAGCGAATTAAAAATAAACAAGAACGCTATGGAGTTTACCGCGATCGCGCTTTAAGTGATCTTGGTAGCTGGGCTAGGCAATCATTAGAATTACTGAAGAATGCAAGTTAAGTTAGACACGCCAGACTTATTTCTAGCAAGCGGTTGACAAAAAGACGTGAGCAATTTGGGATTTAAAATTTTGAATGCTTGGAGTACGTCTGTAGTCATTAATTTTAAGTAAGGAACCGCGTTGAAGATTGAGCGTCGTTAGTTTGAGACGTGAGCAATTCGGGATTTAAAATCCCGAATGCTTGGATCACGTCTGTAGTTGTTTAGATTAACGCAGTAATCACCGCAACTAGAGTTTATTTCAGGTAAACGATGAATAACCCAATTTTAGATTCAAGAATTGTCCATTTGAAATTTCTATAGTTCGTGCTGTAGTAATGAGAATGTGCGATAAGAATTAGAAGATCGCAAATCCCCAAACCTCGTTCCTTGTAAGCGAAGTCAAGCGAAAAGCTAAAATCTCAAATCTCAAATTGGTTGACAGCTAACCTGAAAAAAAGTTCTATTGTGAAAGCAAAGTTGATTTGCACGTTACTATAACTAGAACAATTGTTTCACTTCATTTGGCTATTGATGCCAGGAGCAGTCATGAAATCAATGAGTCGCTGGGGCGCTTTAGGTGTAGCCGGAAGTGCCATTATAGGATCTTCTCTTATAGGCATTACGCAAGCCTTGGCTTTGCCTCAAGAGCAAATTGTCAAAAAGCTAGGACCAGTGCCTGTATTTACAATTACCGATAGTAAAGGTGCGCCCCTAGTTGCTTCTGTTCCGAGTCAGCAAAATCAGCAGCAGGGAGCGCAAAATAGGCAAAGCCAGACATCTGTCGCAGGTGTTTTTATTAATCAACGCGATGCTCAGGCATTTGTTGAGGATTTAAAGAAGAAGAACCCAGAATTGGCGAAAACAGTACGAGTAGTACCTGTTTCTCTAGCAGAAGTTTACAAGCTTGACCAAGGACAAGGTAAGCCTAATTCTTTAGATATTGCTTATGTACCATCGAAACAGCAAGTTGATGCAGCGTTAACAGTGATGCGCCAAAGCGGTCAAAAAAACGCGAACCAATTTAATGGAACTCCTTTGTTTGTTGCAAGAGCTGGAAAGGAAAAAGGTTACTTAACGGTTAAACAAGCTAATCAGCAAATAATTCCTTTCTTCTTTAACAAAGACGAATTGCAAAGTATGTTGGATCGCTTTAAGAAACAGCAACCTAATTTGGCTTCTACGGTCGAAATTCAGGTGGTGAATTTGGAAGGAGTGCTGCAAACTTTACAGACTCGTAATGATCAGCAATTGAACCAAATTATGCTTATTCCGCCTCAAGAATCAATCAAATTTGTGCAATCGCTGCAACCTGCGTCTAATCAAAACCAACGACCAGCCGCACCTGCTAATAGAACCCAAAACGCGCCTCGACGCTAAATGCGTTGATTTAGATAACGATTAGCAAATGTGGGTATCTGGGTTTCAACTTTGGCAGTGGCGTAATGTTGCCCAAAAGAGTGCGATCGCTGCTGATATCTCACCGACGGAAGTGGACTGGCTAATCCAAGAGTTAGCTGGGCTGGATAAGCTAGCACTGCGGCTAGAAACTTTTAAAGACTTGCCGCAGATTCAGTTACAGCTGCCTCTTGCAGAATTGGACTTGTTGTGGCAACAGCGACTTGATCAGCGATTGCCAGTCCAGTATATTGCTGCTGTCTCCAATTGGCGGCAGTTTAAACTAGAAGTTTCTCCTGCTGTTTTGATTCCGCGTCCAGAAACAGAATACTTAATTGATTTAGCTGTTGCGGCTGTTAAAAATAGTAATCGAAACTTAGAACAAGGACACTGGGTAGATTTAGGGACGGGTAGTGGTGCGATCGCTATTGGACTTGCAGATACCTTGCCGCAAGCGAGTATTCACGCTGTTGATTACAGTTGGGATGCTATAGCGATCGCGCAAAAAAATGCTCAAGATTTAGGTTTCGCAGATCGCATCAAATTTTATCAAGGTTCTTGGTGGGAACCCCTAGAATTTCTTAAAGGTGAGGTGAGTGGTTTAGTAGCAAACCCGCCTTATATTCCCAGTTCTCTAGTACCCCAGCTACAACCAGAAGTCGCAAGTCATGAACCACACTTAGCACTGGATGGCGGTGCAGATGGCTTGGATTATATTAGGCATTTAGTTGAAATATCTCCTACTTATCTGCGACCAGGTGGGATATGGTTAATTGAAATGATGGCAGGACAAGCTGAAACTGTAACCCAAATGCTACAAAATCAAGGCAGCTACTGCAATATTGAGATTCACAAAGATTTAGCTGGAATTGAACGCTTTGCTCTAGCGTGTCGCTGTTAGGAATGCCTGCGGGTTAAAAGATATTATCAACCCCTAACCTCTAACTTCATAATCCCCGATTGATGACCCAAGTTTCATTAACAGACCTAATTACTGGCGCACGTTCTGGCTGCTTGGTGAGCTTTCCTACAGATACAGTACCAGCTTTAGCAGTTTTACCGGATCGCGCTGATTTAATTTTTACAGCAAAGCAGCGTAGTCAAGACAAGCCGCTAATTTTAATGGGAGCTAATTCAGATAGTCTGTGGTCTTTTGCCAGAGGTAGTGCGGCTGAGTGGAAAATTTGGCAGCAAGCAGCTTCATTGTACTGGCCTGGAGCTTTAACATTAGTGCTACCAGCATCAGAACTTGTACCACAAGCGCTTAATCCTGCTGATCCTACGACAATTGGGTTGCGTGTACCAAAGTGCGCGATCGCTCAAACTATCTTGTCGCAAACAAGTCCTCTTGCCACTACTAGCGCAAATTTATCAGGACAAATGCCTTTACGAACTATGGCAGAAATTTCGGCGCAGTTTCCGGATGTCCTCACACTATCTCAAACAGAGTTAGCAGCAGTTGAATTAAGTGTAGGAGTTCCCTCTACTGTTGCGAAATGGACGGGTAATAATTGGCAGATTTTACGCCAAGGAGGAGTTAAGTTAGAGTTCTGAGTTTGAGGAAAACAATTGAACTGGAGTAACTGGATATATTTAGGAGTTGGACTAGGACTAGGACTGGGAAGCCGTTGGTTTAGGCGCTCAAACCAGGAGTTAGGAGAAAAGAAAGTAACACCTGCTGAGAGCATAATTCCTGTAACCAGTGATCAACAGCAAATTTTGTCTAAACAGCTAAAGCAGACAGAAATTGCATATCAACTGGCGCACGAGATGAGCCAATTTAAAGCTGGGTTTTTGGCGCGGATTTCCCATGAATTGCGATCGCCCCTCAATAGCTTAATTGGTCTACATCAGCTAATTTTGTCAGATTTATGTGATGACCCTGCTGAAGAGCGAGAATTTGTTGCTCAAGCTCACGCATCAGCACTCAAGCTAATTAACCTAATTGATCAGATTCTTGACGTTGCTAGAACAGAACACGGTACTAACAAGCTAGAAATTCAGCCTTTGGATTTAGCTCAGGTGTTGGATGAAGTTTATAATCTGACTCACTTACTAGCAGCAAATCGCAATTTCTCCCTGCAAGTGTCACCACCTGAACCCCAGACTTATATTCTGGCAGATCCTCGCTGGTTGAGACAGGTGTTAACCAGTTTGATCAACACTTCGATCTCCCAAATGCAGGAAGGTAGGATCTGCATTTCATCGCAGGCAATTCCCACAGAAAAGTGTGTTCACATTTGGCTTGAGCTGCCACTTCCTAACACCTTGTCTGAACCTGTAAATTTAATAACAGCTGAATCGAATTTTAGTCAGCCAAGTGCAGAAAATATAACATCCCCCTTTGGACTTATTTTATTGCTAAATCAGACTGTTTTAGAAGTGATGAATAGTTCTTTAAAAATCCTGCCAACTACCAATGCAGATGCAGAGCATTCTACACGGATGCAACTAACTATACCCTTGGTGATTCCTGAAACTGAATCTCTTGAGCCGGAAGCGGACTAGCTAGGGGCTGATTGTGTAGCACCATTGTGGTACTGCTATTACATTCAAAACCGATACGTTCATAAAATCGTTGCTGGTGAGTAGTCATTAGGTAGACGCGCTCTACTCTGTTCATGCGCGGATGGCTTAAAACAGTTTCTACTAACTTGCGTCCTAGTCCAGCACCGCGATAGTCAGGATGAATGACAACATCCCAAATAGTGGCGCGGTAGATACCATCTGATGTTGCTCTAGCAAAGCCAATTAAGCGCTCTTCATCCCAAACAGAAATTACTGGCTCACTATTGGCGATCGCTATACTTAAATCTTCAGTGCTACGCTCCTTTGCCCAAAAAGCTCCTAGCTTAAATAGTGCTTGTAATTGATTGAGGTCAATTTGAGACTTGCGAGCGCAAAATTGAATATGGCTACAGTCCATAAATCCTTAGTTTCAGCTCCAAATACTGTAGAGATTTATATTTTTATATTTTGTAGAATCAATAATTACTGCATCGATATTAACTATTTTGAATTCTTACTACTTATAAATTATCCACAACGCTGTTAATTATTGACAAATCCATTTCCAAAGCGGGTGACTTGCTCCTTGCTGCCGAATTCGATAGACCTGTTGTTCTAAGCGCTGCTGCTCTTTCGGCGGTAATCCTAGTAGAATATTGCGACTTTGCCAAACTAAAACAGAAACACTCATGCCGATACACAAAGCTAGACCAAAGGTTGGTAAAGGATTGTAATAAAGCCCATATCGTACCGCCGCCCAAGTGAAGTATTGCTGTAACAAAGCAATTTCTGAGCGCAGACCCCATAAACTTAGTGAGCCGATACTCATCCAGAGTAAACCTACTACTAGCCACCTGCCATAGACAGTCAGCCTATGTAACTTTTGTACTTGCTGCTTGAAGATTGGATCAAGATTTGACTTAAGTAGTTCTTCTGGCTGTTCCATAAATATAACGAGCCTGAGAGGAAGGCGCGATCGCACCTTGATTACGAAGCATCAATAGGATCAGCGATCGCATTAGGAGGCTTAGACTGACCTTGACGCTCGCGCCACCACGAAAGTAATGTACTAGCAATGAAAATACTAGAATAAGCGCCGCTAATGAAGCCAACAATTAAGGCGAGGGCAAAGTATTTCAAGCTTTCGCCGCCAAACAAAAATAGGGCAAATAAAGTCAGCATCACAGTAAATGTAGTGTTAATCGACCGTGTTAATGTTTGATTTACGGCATCATCCACAACATCACTAATTGGGCGCTCCGGCTGCTCTTTCAAAAGTTCTCGAATTCGGTCATAAATTACTACGGTGTCGTTGACTGAGAAGCCAGTAATTGTCAACAGAGCAACAATAAATAAGCTATCAACTTCCACACCCAACACCAAACCCAAAATTGCGAAAACTCCTACAGTAATCAGGACATCGTGGAATAGAGCGACGATCGCTAAAACTGCGAAATCTAGCTGAAACCGCAGGCTGATATAAATAATAATGCCGACGAAAGAGATGATCAGAGCTAGTAATCCAGAACTTAGTAGCTGACGACCAATAGTAGGACCAACAGTATCAATTTGCGTTGCTTGGGGGTTGAAGGCTCCAATGCTTTGACTTAAAGCATTTTGCAATTGTGTACGTTGCTCAACATCAAGTGTTCTAGTACGAATCGAAACACCATGCTGCTCTTGACCTAAGACTTGGATGCTGCTATTGGCTAAATTTTGCTGTTCTAGTACGCTTCTGACTGTAGCGATATCAATCGGGCGGTCACAATTTTGCGGTTGTGAACAATCTAGTTCAAACTGTAACCGCGTACCCCCGACAAAATCTAAACTCGGACGTAGAGGCGAACCTATTTGCTGCCAAGAAATTATTACACCAATTAGACCTGCAAGAATAGTTGCCGCAGAAATTGTCCACCATAATTTTCGGGCTTTATTAATACTTAGTTTCATGTCGCCCCCTCCGCCTTTCTGGAGGTTGGCAGGTTTGGACAAAAAAGTTCTGGCTTCCGCAAAGCAGGTAATCCAATTGCTAAAAACATCAACGTGCGACTACAGGTAATTGCTGTAAACATACTCACCGCTACCCCCAAAGCCAAAGTTAGCGCAAAGCCCCGCACTAAACCAGCCCCCAACCAAAACAGTGCTGCACAAGCAATCACTGTAGTAACATTGCCGTCTAAAATACTCGAAAAAGCGCGGTAGAAACCAGACTCTACAGACCGATATAAAGATTTACCTGCTCGTAATTCTTCTCTAGTACGCTCAAAAATTAGGACATTCGCATCAACAGCCATACCAATACTTAGCACAAATCCAGCGATGCCTGGCAGAGTTAAAGTAACGCCCAAAAGCGCAAAACAAGCCCATGTCAGCAAAGCATAAATAATTAATGCTATATCGGCAATCAAGCCTGGTAATCGATAGTAAAACACCATGAACAGCAATACTAAAACTAAACCACCAACACCAGCATAGATACTGCGTTGGATGCTGTCGCGTCCCAATGTTGCCCCCACAGTCCGGTTCTCTACAATTTCTACAGGTACAGGTAGAGAGCCACCCCGTAGTTGAATTGCTAAGTCATTTGCTTCTTGGGTTGTAAAGCGACCTGTAATTACAGCACTACCACCTGTAATTCCGGCGGCGGCGAATTCAGGACCTACAGTGGGAGCGCTAATTAATTCCTGATCTAGAAAAATCCCAATACTGCGTCCAGTACCAGCGAGGTTTTTTGTTAGTTGAGCAAAAAGATCGCCACCACGTTGATCGAAGCGGATGGCAACGTTCCAATTATTGCTACTTTGGGTAGGTTCACCAAAAGCATCTTGGAGGTTTTTACCTGTTAAACCTCTGCTTTCAAATAACTGCGCGATTCCTTCACTGTTTCGCGCTAGAGCTTCCTGGTTTTTGGCAATTGCTGCCGCGTCTTCACTTTTTCTTAGCTGTTCCTGCTTTGCTTTCAGTTCCTGGCGAGACGCTTGAAAAGCAAAAAGTTGGGTTTCAGTACCTGGCTTTTGCTCTCGAAACTCTAGTTGAGCCGTACCACCTAGCACTCGTTCTGCCTGTTCTGGGTCACTAACTCCTGGTAACTGCACTAGGATCTGATCTTGCCCTACTGTCTGTACTACTGGTTCAGACACACCCAAACCATTAATCCGATTTTCTACTACTCTTTGAACTGCTTCCAGCTCTCGCTCAGTAATTTGCTTAATTTCCTCGGAAGGTTTTACCTGAATAGTTAGCTGAGAACCGCCTTGGAGGTCTAAGCCCAAAGGAATAGGAATCTTGACAATTGTCACAATTGCGGCAATTACCAGGACTAAAATCAGAACTAATAGCGATCGCTGTTTTTGCATACCATGACCCCCTGCGACAAAAGCTATAATAACTCTCTTTTAGGAGTGATGGCTGAAGTAAGAGGACAAGGAGGCAAGGGGACGAAGGGACACGGGGATAACAGTAACACAGAGAAACAAGAGCCACAGGAACAAGAGGAATCTATATTAATTCTCTCCTTGTCCCCTGGTCTCCCCCTCCCCCTCTCCTTGTCCTCTCACACTCGCAGTGCTACCATTTTCTGCACCGCTTCTACGATCTGCTCTGGCTGCACGATTGTTAAGCGCTCTAGCTTGCCATTGTAAGGAGTAGGAATATCTTGTGAGGACAACCGCAACACGGGCGCATCGAGTTCATCAAATAAGCGATCATTAATTGAAGCTGTTAATTCTGCGCCAATGCCTCCAGTTCTCATGCACTCTTCAACAATGATCACGCGATGAGTCTTTTTGATAGAAGCACCAATCGTCTCAAAATCTAGTGGTTTTAGCGATATTAAGTCAATTACTTCTGGGTCGTAGCCATCTTTTTCCAGCATCTTAACAGCTTGCAGGGTATGATGGCGCATCCGCGAGTAAGTCAAAATCGTTACATCTTTGCCTTTTCGCACTACTTCTGCTTTATCTAGCGGCAGTACATACTCTGTTTCTGGCAAGTCTTCCTTCAAGTTGTATAGGAGAACGTGCTCAAAAAACAGCACTGGATTATCATCGCGGATTGCTGCTTTCAGTAGACCTTTAGCGTTGTAAGGTGTGGAACAAGCAACGATTTTTAAACCTGGAACTGCCTGAAAATAAGCTTCTAGACGCTGCGAGTGTTCTGCACCTAATTGTCGCCCCACACCGCCAGGTCCGCGAATTACCAGGGGAATTTTAAAATTGCCGCCAGAAGTATAGCGCAGCATTCCCGCATTGTTGGATATTTGGTTAAAGGCAAGCAGCAAAAAGCCCATGTTCATGCCTTCAATAATTGGGCGTAAACCTGTCATCGCCGCTCCCACTGCCATCCCAGTAAAGCTATTTTCCGCGATCGGAGTGTCTAGAACCCTGAAATCACCGTATTTTTTGTATAAGTCTTTGGTAACTTTATACGAGCCGCCGTAGTGTCCTACGTCTTCGCCAAGCACAAGTACAGTTGCATCACGAGCCATTTCTTCATCGATGGCTGCTCGTAGGGCGTTAAAGAATAAAGTTTCTGCCATTAAACCGCTTGATTGTGATTGCTTAATTTTAGAGTATTAGCTTTTTAAGATTGTAGCGGTGTGCGATCGCACTCAAACTAAATTTAATAGTCATTAGTCATTGGTCATTAGTTCCTAGATTTTTGCATAAGTGCTAATGACCTGCACCGATGCTAACGAGTTTGCTTTACTTCATTAACTGCGGCTGCGGCATTTACTAGTCCACTACTAAAGAAATATTTTTTTGGTGTAATCGAGTCAGGCAACCGAGTCTTTTTAGTAATTGAACCGTAAAACTCAAGGTCTTCCTTGGAGACATTCAGCTCTTTGTCGCTAGCGGTTTTTTTGAGGATAGCAACTAGGCGATCGCGAGTTAATTGCCGCTTGGGGTCTTCCCCTTTCATTAATGCCACCACTCCCGCAACTGCTGGCGATGCAAACGAAGTTCCGTTCGTCCAAATATATCTACCTTGTGGGTCTAGCACTCCACCCCAGAAATAGTTTGGTACAGAAATTCCCTGCCAAAAGCCATCTACCCAAGTGCCGCCAGTAGTTAAAATTCCGCCTATAGGTCCTATCTGTGGGTTAGACAGATCGCCGCCAGGAGCTACAAAATCTACACTCGTACCAAAGTTACTATAAGGCGCACGATTTCCAGTTAAGTCAGTTGCTCCTACCGAGATAACGCCACGCATAGTTGCCGGAAATGATACTTCATTCAAATTTTCATTGCCAGCAGCAGCAACAAAAACGATTTTCGGGTTTTTATTTTGTACCTCTAAAATCACATCTGCCACATCTTCAACTGGTGCATAAATTGAACCGCCAAAGCTCATATTAATCACATCAGCACCTCTAGCTGCTGCGTAACCAATTCCTTCTACTATGGCTGCTGGTTCAAAGCTTTGTTTAGCTACAGTTACTGGCAGGATTTTGGCATTGGGAGCAACCCCAACTAATCCCTGTCCGTTCTGCGGCTGTGCGGCAATTACCCCCGAAACCATAGTTCCATGAAATAAAGCTGTAATCTGGCTTTGAATGTAGTCACGCACCACACTAGCAATTTCTGCTTTTGAATAACTTGGATTAGCTTGTTTTACTACCTGTACTATTTCGGGGTATTTCTGGAGCAGTTTAGCTTCAGACAAGACGAATGTATCTTGAAATAAGGGGCGGTAGATAGCAAGTTCATCCTGACTAATGCGAGTATCTGGGTCATTATCAACAAAATCCCATCCGCTTACTTCACCAGGTAACTTATTCGCTTTAGCTGCTGTATAAACACTTTTTGCTAAGTCAGGATGATCCCACTGGATTAGACTATCTACTACTGCTACTAGCACTCCTTGACCTGCATTACTTTGCTGCCAAGCTTCTTTAGCGCGTAAGTCAGTTCGGGATGGCGCTGATTTGGACTTAGAGGGATTTTGTAAACATTTAGCCAATGCTTCAACTTCAGGAAGCGGGTTTTTAAAACAAACACTTAAGGGTGTGTTGTAGAGATACCATTGTAGAGGTAGCAAATTTGACTGAAATGACGCTGTCTTACTGCGGGTGTCTTGGCTTTTAGTCAATTGGTCAGTTATTCCAGGTATCTTGGGGACTGAGAATTTTTTGATTGCTTGAGGTTTTTGCTCAGAGGGAGACTGAATAAAATTAGGAGTAGCAGATTTTACTCCCTTGACTTTGTTAAGTTGATTCGCAACATCAAGAACTTCTGTTCCTGTTGCCGAGGTAGGCTTTACTAGGTAGCGATTGGAACTGAAACGCAACGCGCGGATTATTTCTAGCTTGTTTGTCTTAAGAATATTTTGGATTTGACTGTCAGAAAGAGCATCAAAGCTAACGATAATTTCATTGGGGAGGACAATGAGTTCATTGCGATCGCTACGCTTTACTACTGGTACTGTAGTTTCTACATAAGATTGCTGCTCAATCTGCTTTTGCAAAGCGCTGGTACTGGAACCGCGAGTTTGAAACAAAAGCTTGACTAGAGCATAACTATTACTTAAGGGACTAACTATATATTGAGCAGTAGCAGCTCGTGTAGCTCTAGTGCTTTGCAAATCTTGCTGTAGTTGTAAATAAGGTGGCGTACTAGAATTACCCCTAGTTGTTTCTTGGGGTTTAAATTGCACGGCGATCGCATCTGCGCGTACTTGTAAAGGAATTTTTTGATCGTAATAGGTATAAAATAATTCACTTTCCTGCGTTTGAGCCGTAGCAGTATTTAGCCAGGCAATAGAACATATGCTTACAACAATTCCACTCGCTAATAGCAGATTTAAAAAACAACGCTTCATTTCCTTAACTCCTGATAAAATGTAGCCAAATTTACAAGTTAGTAGCTGCTACTACAGAGAGCGCTAAAATTCAGTGCCAGCTAATAAGTAAGCAATTTAAATTAGTTGCTAAATGATTTGCACCGCCGTTACAGTTTCTACAACAAACAGTAGTAACCAACGGAATTATATTAAAACTTTTAATAGATTACAGTCATTTACATTTGCTAAGAAATTAGCACTTTTAGACTAAAAGTCATAGTAAGCTCGTGTTGTTAATGGGCAAGAATTTAGTTCATGCTCAAGGCTTGTTTATCCTCCACCAAAAGCCATGAAACTCCCAGTAATCAGCCGCATAGCACTGTTGACTCTATTTGCTGCTATGTCAACGCCTTTAGTACAGATACCTTTATTAACACCACAGGTATTGGCACAAAATCCTCAAAGGAGAGAAATAAACCGTCTTTGGCAGCAAGGCACACAGCTTAACCAGCAACAGTTTGAGGCGGCGATTAATTACTTGCAGCAGGCACTAAAAATTAGCCAGGAAGCAGGCGATCGCCAAGCACAGATGGGAATTCTCCTAGATTTGGGTAACGCTTACCAAAACCGCAACGACTATCCAAAAGCACTTAATTATGCCCAACAAAGTTTAGCTATTGCCCAAGAAATTAAAGACCGCCAAACAGCAGCAAAGGCGCTACACAACATAGGATTTGCTTACTTTTCTCTAAAAAACTATACCAAAGCGGCTCAGATTTTACAGCAGGCTTTAAGCATTACACGGGAAGTCAAGAACCGTGAGCTAGAGGGATACACTTTATACAAGCTAGGAAATACTTACTACTCTCAGGCAGAATATGCTAAAGGAATTGAGTATTTAGAACTAGGTTTAAAAATCGCGCGGGAACTGAAAGACGAAGTATTTGAGGCACAAACTCTGGAACTGTTAGGACTAGCTCATCAATCTTCAGGAAACTACGCCAAAGCAATTGACTACCTACAACAATGTTTAGCACTGGTGCAGAAAGTTGACCCCAAGTCACAGGAGCTAGTTCTTGTCCGACTGGGTGAAGCTTACCTTGCTCTGGGGAATAATACCAAAGCAACTGATTATTTAGAACAGAGCCTCAAAATTGCTAGAGAAACTAAAAACCGTGAAATTGAGGGGTTAGCTCTAGTCAATTTAGGAGGAGCTTACGTTGAACTTGGTAGCAATACTAAAGCAATTGCATACTTACAGCAAGGGTTACAGATTGCCGAAGAACTCAAAGATCGCTCATTGCAGGGAGCGGCTCTAGCTAATTTAGGATTCGCTTACTCGTCTTTAGGTAACTATGCCAAAACAATTGCCTACTCCGAGCAGAGTTTAGCGATCGCCAAGGAACTTAAAAACCGCTACATACAGGCAATGGCGCTGCTTAATCTCGGAGTTGCTTATACATCCCTTGCCGACAACACTAAGGCAGTTGAATATCTACAGCAAAGTTTGGCGATCGCCCAGGAAATTAAAGACAGCCGAATTCAAGTAATAGCTTTAACAAATTTAGGGCTGGTTTACTTTAACTTAGGAGACTACCAAAAAGTAACAGCGTATCAAGACCAAAGTCTAGCGATCGCTGGGCAAATTGAGAACCCCAAGGTTAAAGCAATGGCGCTCAATAGTTTGGGCATGGTTAACTCAAACATGGGTAACTACTCAAAAGCAATTGAAGTTTTGCAGCAGAGTTTAGCACTTGCTCAAGAAGTTAAAGATCCCAAAATAGAGGAGTTGATTTTAAATAATTTAGGCATTGCTTACTCTTATTTAGGAAATTACGACAAATCGCTGGCATACCAACAGCAAGCTCTTAACATCGCTCAGAGAATTAAAGACCGTTGGCTAGAGGGAGCGATTTTAGGCAATCGGGCAACAGCTTACTACTACCAAGAAAAGTACAACGAGGCACTTAAGGATACTCAGCAGCGCTTGGTGATCGCGCAGGAACTTAATGATCGCTCTGGAGAGATACAGAGTATCCAAAATCTAGGAGCTATTTATTTTGGCTTGGATGACTTTGCCAAGGGGGTAGAGTACGAAAAGCAGGGTTTAGCACTTGCTAAAAAAATTAAGGATCGCCAAGCAGAGGGACTTGCATTACTTAACCTGGGAGCTAGTTACTTTAGTTTGGGTAATTATGCTCAAGCAGTCGAATATTTACAGCAAAGTGTGGCGATCGCCCAAGAAACTAAAGATCGCCGCAACCAAGGTACAGCTTTAAGTAATTTGGGAGCTGCTTTGTTCAAGTCTGGCAAGCTAGCAGAGGCAGAAGCTAAATTACGCCAAGCGATCGCTGTGCGCGAAACATTACGCCCTGGATTGCCTGATCAAGATAAGGTGTCAATTCTAGATACGCAAGCTAAGACCTACAAACTACTGCAAAAAGTCCTAATTACCCAAAATAAATTTAATGAAGCCCTAGAAGTTGCTGAACAAGGTAGAGCCAGAGCTTTTGTGGAGCTATTGCAAGAGCGTTTCTCTTCTAAATTACTTACTGCCTTAAAACTACAATCACCAACACTTGAGAAAATTAAGCAAGTTGCCAAAGACGAAAAGGCGACACTTGTGCAGTATTCGATTATCGATGATCAGTTTCAGGTTAGTAATAAAAAAGAAACGCGGGAATCAGAACTCTATGTTTGGGTAATTAAGCCCACAGGGGAAGTAATCTTTCGCTCTGTTGATCTAAAACCGCTATCACAAAAAAATACTTCGCTACCAGACTTAGTTGACAGCACTCGTTCCTCAATAGGGGTATTTAGAGGGCTTGGCAATAATACAGCAGTACCAAGAGTATCTGAAGCAGATAAAAATGAAAATTTACAGCAACTTTATCAATTACTGATTCAGCCAATTGCCAATCTTTTACCCAGAGATCCAAATTCCCGTGTGATCTTCATTCCCCAACAATCTCTGTTCCTAGCACCCTTCCCAGCACTACAAAATGCCCAAGGTAAATATTTAATTGCACAACATACTATCCTCACTGCTCCCTCAATTCAGGCATTAGCTCTAACGCACCAAAAACAAAAAAAAGTTAAACAAGCTGATCTTAAAGATGTTGTTATTGTCGGTAATCCCGCACCGATGCCCAGCGTTGGCGATCCCCCTCAACTTTTACCTGATTTACCAGGTGCGGAACAGGAGGCGAAGGCGATCGCCCAAGTGCTGAATACCAAGGCAATTACCGGCGACAAAGCAACAGAAACAGCAATGATGGCAGAGTTACCTAAAGCCAGAATTATTCATCTTGCCACACACGGTATTCTGGATGAAGAGCAGGGATTATCTAGTGCGATCGCTCTTGCTCCTTCCAAAACAGACGACGGTTTAATTACCGCTTCGGAGATCCTCGACAAGCTCAACTTAAATGCGGAATTGGCAGTTCTCAGTGCTTGTGATACAGGCAGGGGGAAAATTACGGGCGATGGTGTAATTGGATTGTCGCGTTCTTTAATTAGTGCTGGCGTACCTAGTGTACTTGTCTCTCTATGGTCAGTACCAGATGTACCTACGGCGACTCTGATGAAAGAGTTTTATCAATTGCAATACAATACTCCTACCCAAGTACAGCAGCTTGACAAAGCTCAAGCACTACGGCAAGCGATGCTAACAACAATGAAACAACATCCTGACCCCAGAGATTGGGCAGCATTTACGCTTATTGGTGAAGCTGAGTGAAAGGAGGCAGGAGGCAGAAGGCAGAAGGTAGGAGAACTTTACTTAGAAAGGGAGGAAGTTTTGACAAAGTATTTATTAATTTTTAGCGTCCACAAGTAACGAGGCTTTAAATTGATATTCTTCTGCCAGCCGCACCTTAGTCATTTCCTGGTAAACAAGATTAACTTGTTGCCTTTCCTCCATGTAGTAGGATGGGCAATGCCCACCCTATTAGTAGCTACTACCGAGATTTATCCCGCCTCTACAAATCCTTGTACTTAGCCTAGCCAACGAGCAGCATCTTTGGCGTAATAAGTCAAGATCAAATCAGCGCCAGAACGTTTAAATCCGGTTAAAGTTTCCATCACTACGCGCTCTTCGTCAATCCAACCATTAAGAGCAGCAGCTTTAATCATCGAGTATTCACCGGAAACATTATAGGCGGCAACTGGTAAATTACTTGCTTCCTTAACACGCCAGATAATATCCATATATGCCAAGGCTGGTTTCACCATCAGTATATCTGCACCTTCGGCAATGTCAAGCTCAATTTCTTTGAGGGCTTCACGGGCATTACCCGGGTCCATTTGGTAAGTGCGGCGATCGCCAAATTGGGGACTTGATTGGGCTGCATCCCGGAAAGGGCCATAGTAAGCTGAAGCATACTTAGCAGCATACGACAAAATCGGGATATCTTCGTAGCCCGCCTCATCTAAACCACTACGGATTGCCTGTACAAATCCGTCCATCATCCCGGAAGGAGCAATAATATCTGCCCCAGCTTTAGCTTGAGAAATTGCTGTTTTCTTCAGTAGTTCCAGTGTCGGGTCATTCAATACCCGCCCAGTTAAGTCACCAACTTCTAAATAACCACAGTGACCATGACTCGTGTATTCACACAAGCAGGTATCAGCAATTACAATCAAATCCGGCACTGCTTCTTTTACCGCAGTCGCAGCTTTTTGGACAATACCGCAATCGTGCCATGCACCAGTTGCATCTGTATCCTTATCTTCAGGAATGCCAAATAAAATAATTCCTGGGATACCTAAATCGTAGACTTCTTTCGCTTCCTGGACAATTTTATCTACAGATAACTGATAAACTCCGGGCATTGACTTAACTTCTTTAGCAATTGAGTCACCAGGAACAGCAAACAAAGGGTAAATTAAATCACTTGTCGTTAAAACTGTTTCACGCACCATCCGGCGTAATTGGGGATGGGTTCTGAGACGGCGGGGGCGAATATTTGGAAACATGGTGTTTTATAAGAAGGTAAAAAATTAAAGGGCGTTATTCTTTACAACGCCCAAAGTTAAACTCATACCCTGAAGTATATTACGCCCCTAAGCCATCTGACCCAAGCTTCTTGATTTTATAACAGCCGGAAAATGAAGGGATAGCGGAACGCTTGATCAGGATTACTAAGAGTAGAAACAACTGCCCAAAGTGACAATCCCCAATGGATAAGGAAAAATATAGGATAGAGTATTAGACCCAACAAACCAAAAGTTAAGAAAGCCAGTGCTGTAATAACGGCTCCATATAGCCAAACGTTAAAATGAAAATTGATGGCTTCTTTGGCATTTTCTTTGACTACTGGATCGTCAGATACAAACAAAACTGCAATTGGTATACCTATAGCCAAAAGTGCAGCACTAAAGAAAATCGAGCCATGACTTAATGCTGATAAAAGTTTACGCTTGTCCGTGTCGTACATACAATTACACTCCTCGTCTATACTTAACGACTTAGCTCACTGATTGTTATCTTTAAAATAAAATAAGCGCAAGTTTGCTAAATTTTAGTTTTTAATTCCTGTAACATCCTACAAATAAGCTTCATGATATCCACTGACCTTCAGGCTGAATTACAAACAGCAGTTGAGCATCGTCGCAATTTTGCAATTATTTCCCACCCAGACGCTGGTAAAACTACACTCACAGAAAAGCTCTTGCTGTACGGAGGCGCAATTCATGAAGCGGGTGCAGTAAAGGCGCGACGGGCGCAGCGTAAAGCTACCTCAGACTGGATGGCAATGGAGCAACAGCGAGGTATTTCTATTACTTCGACTGTATTACAGTTTGAATACCAAAACTGTCAAATAAATTTACTAGATACCCCAGGACACCAAGACTTTAGTGAAGACACTTATCGCACTCTAGCGGCGGCTGATAATGCTGTAATGCTGATTGATGCTGCTAAAGGTTTGGAACCACAGACGCGGAAATTGTTTGAAGTTTGTCGGATGCGATCGCTCCCAATATTCACCTTTGTTAATAAACTCGACCGTCCCGGACGTGAACCTTTAGAACTGTTGGATGAAATTGAGCAGGAATTAGGTTTACAAACTTATGCGGTTAACTGGCCTATTGGCATGGGCGATCGCTTTAAAGGTGTATTTGACCGTCGTAGTCAACAAATTCACTTATTTGAACGTAGCGCTCACGGTAGCCGCGAGGCAATTGATACAGTAGTTGATTTAGGCGACTCTAAAATTGAACAATTGTTAGAGCAAGATTTGTACTACCAACTCAAAAACGATTTAGAACTCCTAGAAGGACTAGGACCGGAATTAGATCATGAGTTAGTTCACGAAGGCAAGATGACACCAGTGTTTTTTGGCAGCGCCATGACCAATTTTGGCGTAGAACCATTTTTAAACACCTTCCTTGACTACGCCCTCAAACCAAGCTCTCATAACAGCAGTATGGGGGAAGTTCCGCCAACTTACCCAGAATTTTCCGGCTTTGTCTTCAAACTCCAAGCAAACATGGACCCAAAGCACCGCGATCGCGTGGCGTTTGTGCGCGTCTGTACGGGTAAGTTTGAAAAAGACATGATGGTGAATCATGCGCGTACAGGCAAGAATGTCCGCCTGTCACGCCCCCAGAAATTATTTGCCCAAGACCGAGAATCAATTGATTTTGCTTATCCGGGTGATGTTATTGGTTTGAATAATCCAGGTGTATTTGCGATCGGCGATACAATTTACACTGGGCAAAAGATAGAGTATGAGGGTATTCCAGCTTTTTCGCCAGAACTATTTGCAATTTTGAGAAACCCCAACCCCTCGAAATTTAAACAGTTTCATAAAGGCGTTTCGGAATTGCGGGAAGAAGGTGCTGTGCAAATCATGTACTCAGCAGATGAGGCGAAGCGCGATCCAATTATGGCAGCAGTGGGTCAATTGCAATTTGAGGTGGTGCAGTTCCGCTTACAAAATGAATATGGAGTTGAAACACAGCTAGAATTATTGCCATATTCAGTTGCTCGCTGGGTTAGCGGTGGTTGGGAAGCGCTACAGAAAGTAGGTCGCTTATTCAATACAGTAACGGTAAAGGATAGCTTGGGAAGACCAGTATTGCTATTTCGCAATGAATGGAATTGCAACCAAGTACAGTCCGACCATCCAGAGCTAAAGTTAAGTGCAATTGCTCCTGTATCGAGTTTAGAATCAGTCAGCGAGTAGCAAAATTAGATTTTGAATAGAGCGTAAATTTATGGCTTCTGTCCCCGACTCGTCTCTAGAGGCTGGGCTAACAGCACTACGCGATGGAGATTACCAAAGGGCGATCGCTCACTTGGAAGCTATTTGCGATCAACATCAAACGCCTGAGCAGATTAAAGCTCAAATGGGCTTAGTTGTAGCTTATGAACATACAGGCGAAATTAACCGCGCCCTTGTCCTTTGTCAATCGCTGAGTAACAGCACTAGTCCTCAAACAAAAAAGTGGGCAGAGCGTAAGCAGGCAGAATTAAAAAACCGTTACATAGCTACTGAAACAACTACCACACCACCAGAAACTGATGTAACTGGATTTGTTGCTTTTGAGAGGAAACAGGAGACAGGAGACAGGAGACAGGAGATTAGAGGACAAGGAGACAAGGAGACAAGGAGACAAGGGGAGTCAGGAGCCAGGAGTCAGGAGATTAGAGGACAAGGAGACAAGGAAATAGAAGAAGTTCTCATTTCCCAATCTCCCCCAGCTCCCTCAACTTCCCCAGCTCCCCCATTTTCTCTTGAGTGGCGACAAGCAGGACGAGCTAAACGATGGCAACCTAATCGCCCAGTTAACTTAATTCCGTTTTGGCTGCTAGAGTTCGGTACTGCTGTGCTGTTGTTTTGGCTAATTCGGGAATTGCTCAAGTTTGCGATGGCTAGCACGAATGCTGTTTTAGTTAAGTTGCCTTATTTGGAGCCAATTCAACTTTTTTATCGCGATCCGACACTGTTTGTGCTGCTGATCCTGGGAATTCTCCTTGTTGTGTCGCCTTGGTTGCTGGATCAACTGCTACGGCTATGTTATGGTCTGCAACCATTATCAAGAGATGCGCTTTCTACTCATAGCCCAGAAGCAATTAGAGTGCTGCAACGCTATTGCCGACAGCGACGTTGGTCATTACCGCGTCTGGCTATTTTGCCGATATCAGTACCTATGGCACTAACCTATGGTAATTTGCCGCGTACAGCAAGAATCGTGGTTACTCAGGGGCTATTGGAGCAGTTGGTAGATGATGAAATTGCTACAATCTACGCAGGTCAGCTGGGACATATTACTCACTGGGATTTTGTCCTCATGTCCCTGATAATTTTGGTAACTGGCTTGCCCTACATCATCTATTATCAAGTTGCTCAATGGGGACGGACATCAAATCCAATTTTACGCTCAGTTATGGCAGCGATCGCTTCTTTGGCTTATGGTGTTTGGTGGCTTTTGGGCTACTCTGCTGTATGGCTGTCGCAACTGCGGATCTACTATAGCGATCGCCTGGCTACGGAAATCACTGGTAATCCCAATGCACTTAGTCGAGCCTTACTTAAGATATCTCAAGGCATTACCTTAGACATTCAGCAACGGGGACATACTAGTTGGTTGCTAGAAAGCTTAAACTTGATCACATTGGTAGGCTACCGTCAAGCAATAACTTTGGGTAACTTCCACTCCTGCTCTGAAGTTGAACGTATCCTTGCTTGGGACTGTCTCAATCCTGCTCGTTACTGGCTAAATATAAATAATACGCATCCTTTAATTGGCGATCGCTTGCAACGTCTCAACTCCATCGCCCAGCAATGGCATTTACAAACTGAACTAAATTTAGTTAGGAGACAGAAGTCAGGAGTTAAATCATTTAATTCTTCATCTTCGCCAATCTCCTTTGTTTTCACTCGTTCCTCTTTATTACAAGCTGCTCCTTTTTTGGGTATTGCACTTGGCTTTGCCTTTGGCTGCTTAACTTGGCTAATTGGTGGAATTAGTATTCTATTTCAATCTGCTCAATTAGCCTGGATGTACGGCGATTGGGTAATTATTAGAGCTTGCCTACCCATTGGCTTTAGCATCGGCACTTTTATCCGCATTAATTCTTTCTTTCCAGATATCACTGCCAGTGTTCAAATTAATAGCTTATCTGAACTTCTAGACAATCCTAATGCTTTACCCGTTGATAGCCAGCCTGTACGTTTACAAGGTAAGCTATTGGGTCGTCGTGGCATCAGTAACTCCTTAGGACAGGATTTGATTTTACAGTCTGCTAACGGTTTAGTTAAACTACATCATTTTTCTTGGCTAGGAGCGATAGGAAATCTCTTACTCAGCCAATCACCAAGCCCTAGAGACTTAGTAGGTGAGAATGTTGTTGTTTCAGGCTGGTTTCGTCGTGGGGCAACTTCTTGGCTTGACATAGATAGCTGGCGATTGCCCAGTGGCAAAATTAGTCGTAGTGGTCATCCTGTCTGGTCTACCCTTTTAGCAAGTGCAGCAGCAGTTTGGGGAGCATATATTATTTTGGGTAGTGGAGAATAGAACTACTTGGGAAATGTAAAGAAAAGTTGCAACTTTAAGAAATATATGTTTTACTGGAATATAGAATTAATATCAATTCAATAATTAACTGCATAAGTCAAGTTGCAGTTGCAAAGTTCTTAAAAATAGACCAGACTTTAATACTCGTGAATTTTATTTTAAGATTACTGCAATCATTTTGAGATTACTTTTTAAGCATTAGCCTCAGCAAATCTGGCAGTAATTTTTGTTTCCTCCTCGGAGACGAAGTTTATAAACTCTTGCTTGAGAGAGATATTTTGCCTAATACGGAGTTAAAAATATTGCTAAACTTGGAAATACGGTGTTAAAAAGTGTTTCCTTTGCAAAGAGCGTGATATTCTAAAAGATAGTATTAAGTTTCTAGGAAATTAGAATTGTTCTCCGTAGAATAAGAGCTTCAATCTGGTAGATTATATACCTAGAAGTAAGGTTTTTCAGGAAAGTGCTTACAGAAATATCAACAATCTTTGCTCAGACGTTTAACTAAATTGTAGAATTTGGCAGTTCAAAATAATAATTTTATTGGTGGCAATGTGTATCAATCTCATTTGTTTTTAGCCAACATTTAACGTCAGCAAGTTTCTTACTAATTCATTTGTACCTAAGTCTGGAGGTATCTTCCATGTCAGTTCGTTTATACATTGGTAATCTGCCCAAAGAAGAAATAGAGCGTCAAGAGCTACAAGCAGTTTTTGCAGAAGAAGGCGACGCTGTTACAACTAAAGTTATTAAAGATCGGAAAACAGGCAAATGTCGTGGTTTTGGTTTTGTAACAGTTAACGATGACGAAAAAGCTGACCAAATCATTGAAAAATTCAACGGTCATATATTTAAAGATACCCCACTAAAAATTGAAAAAGCTTTGCCTAGAGCTAAAGGGCAAGAAGATGAGGAGCAAGAGCGTCCAGCTAGCAATGCTGGCGGTAGTACAAGTAGTAGCAATCCTGAAAAAGTTACTAGCCGTCGTAATGGTGGTGGCGGCAATAAAAAGCCACGACGCACAACTGCTAATACTACATCAACCGACTCAGAGGGTATTCGACCTGACCCACGTTGGGCTTCTGAGTTAGAAAAGCTCAAAGAAATGCTGGCAGCTCAAACTACCAATGGCTAATCAAGGTTAAGGACTAGAAACTCGGGACTAGGGAAGCACAGATTAAAGACTATAAGGTAATTGATTCTTTGCCTTCGGTAATTATAGCTTTTGTACTCTAGTCCCCCAGCTTAAAAACTTTATTTTTACCTCCAGTTGGAACTTATTTAATTGTTTTCTTAGATAGACGCATAAATCAGGATACTCTCTTAAGAGTCTCCTAAGAAAAATCTAATGGCTATCAAACAAAAAGTAACAATATTTAAATAACTATTTGAAGCTCGGTACCTAAATCAATACATTTTGTGTGTTATTATACTTTTTATATTTAAGTATAAATTTTTGTTGCTTAACTAAGATTAGTAGAACTAGCAAAGTTGATATTTTGCAGATATAGCAAAGTAAAAACAAAAGTTTATATATACTACAACTGCAAGGGCTAATTCATCTCTTGTAGCACCTAACCTACGTGAAATAAAAAATAATTCTATGCGTGTATGTTTTATAGCTGTTACTGAGCCTACACCCAAATACCTGAATATGCTCAGAGCGCTTCTTTATAGCTTCCGTAAAAATGCAGGTATTTACAAAGATGCTCCTTTTACCGTTGTAACTAACGGTACTAACATCTCAGAACAAGAGCTTTCGCTTATTCAGGGGCAATTCTCACCAATTAATGTGCGGATAATGCCGCGCTTGGGTAGTACCCCTTTTGCTAACAAGTTTCATGCTCTTTATGGTGTAGATGAATCTACCTATGATGTACTCGTGTATTTGGATTGTGATGTTGTAATTTTAGAAGCTTTAGATAAAATTACTGAAGGGCTTGATCCTGAAAAACCTTGTATTAAGGCTAAAGGAATCGGCAAAGAAGTAAGTACAAGAATTATCGGGTATGATCGCCTGATTAAACATTACGGAAACCTAACAGAAGATCAACTTCAAACATATAAAAGTGAAGAGTTTAATATAGGATACCCCTTATTTAACGCTGGGATATACGCTCTCACAAAGAAAGCTGTACTTGCAATTCGAGATGATGCAATTAAAATTTGTCACAATCTTCACGAGCGGCAGACTCCAAAAACAATCAAAGATTTGCTCCGCTTACAATACTATAAATATTTAATAGAGAATTATTTAAGAGAGAAAAAAGGCAGTGAGCAGCCTTACTGGATAAGAAGTGTAGCTAGATATTTGCTACCAAAAAATGCAGTTTATTATCCTCAAGGGCAAACTGAACAAATGGGTTTAGCACTAGCAGTGTTAAAGCACAAAGTACCTTTTCAAATGTTGGATAAAACATTCAACTGGACTTCTCAACAGTTAATGCCGAACGGTAAGCTTCCCGCAGCTTTACATTACATGAAAGGCATATACAGCGATATTGACCGCGAACATCTGTTTGCCGGAGATTGGATTGAAAATTACTTGAACAATGAATATGCTACAAAAAAAGCCCTAGCAAATATTATAAATTGCTACAATTCTGAGGTCAAAAATTAAGTTTGGACGACAAGGGGCATGAACAATGCCCTTTTAGTTAAAAAGCTCTGCCCAGAACTTATTTAGCTATATTGCTTTCTAGTACAACATTTTTGTACAGGCTAAAACCTAGATGCGAATTTATGTAAAATTGCCCCAGTTGGTTCGTGAGGCGATAAAAAATTTGCTCTTGAGTAATTAGTTATACCAAGTTAACTTCAGTTCAGGGATTTAGCTAACAAAGGCTTTTGTAAGACATCTATATATTAATGATCGCGATCGCCCTACACTAAGTATATTTCTCTAGCGGCTATCAATTAGCACTATTCAGCAAAACTCAAGTTGCTTCGTTATCCTCAAAACTTGCGTGTACAGGCAATTACATTTTATCAACTTGGGGTAGTAAATGTCTAAATATTTGGAAATTGAATTTATTCAGGTTAGGTGCAATATGTAAATTCAATTGTTCAAATTCGGCTACATATTTAATAAGAATTTATAGAAATAACTATCTATAGAACCTAGAGTATCTCACCTAAGAAAGAGTGACAAAAACAAAAAAGCATTATTTAGCCTGTTAAAAACCTCAAGGCTGAAACGGATGACTAATAGAACTATTTCCGTTAACGGATGCAATGAGGTATTATTATCCTTAAATTAAACTTAAGAATCATTAAGACATCCCTGGCTAGTGAGAGTAAGTGATACTTAAACCCTCAGAGCCGTGCCGCACACCGTCATTTTCTCTAAGAGCTAAACACATGAACTCCGCAAATCAAAAGCACATTGCCCTAATTTCAGTCCATGGCGATCCTGCGATTGAAATCGGGAAAGAAGAAGCTGGGGGACAAAACGTTTACGTGCGCCATGTGGGCGAGGCACTAGCCAAGCTTGGATGGCAAGTTGATATGTTTACCCGCAAAGCAAGCGCTGACCAAGAAACTATTATTGCACATAGCGCTAATTGTCGGACAATCCGCTTAACTGCTGGTCCAGAAGAATTTGTACCACGCGATAATATTTTCGGATATGCGCCAGAGTTTGTACAGCAGCTTTTGAAGTTTCAGCAGCAATCTGGAATCAAATATCCGCTTTTTCACACAAATTACTGGATCTCTAGTTGGGTAGGGATGCAGCTTAAGAAAATTCAAGGTAGTAAACAAGTTCATACTTACCACTCCTTGGGAGCAGTTAAATATAAGTCAGTTTCTACGATTCCGCTAATTGCTAAAACTCGGTTGGGCGTTGAGAAAGAAGTTTTAGAGACAGCAGAACGGATTGTAGCGACAAGTCCCCAGGAAAAAGAGCATATGCGATCGCTTGTCTCCACTAAAGGTGATATTGATATTATCCCCTGTGGTACAGATATCCATAGATACGGTTCTATTGACAAGCTAGCAGCAAGAGCAGAATTAGGAATTAATCCGCAAACCAAAGTTATTCTTTATGTGGGGCGATTTGACCGCCGTAAGGGAATTGAAACTTTAGTTCGTGCTGTTGGCAAGTCTGAGTTACGTGGTACTGACTTGAAGTTAATCATCGGCGGTGGTAGTCGTCCAGGTCAAAGTGACGGTATTGAGCGCGATCGCATTGAAGGTATTGTTGAAGAACTAGGAATGAGTGACTTCACTGTCTTCCCTGGTCGTCTGGGTGATGAAATATTACCAACTTATTACGCTGCTGCTGATGTTTGTGTAGTTCCTAGTCATTATGAACCTTTTGGTTTAGTCGCAATTGAAGCAATGGCAAGTGGTACACCAGTAGTCGCTAGCGATGTCGGTGGGCTTCAGTTTACTGTTGTCCCTGGAGAAACAGGCTTGCTTGCGCCGCCAAAAAATGATGCTGCGTTCGCGGCAGCAATTGATGCAATTCTTTTAGATCCTGATTATAGGAATAAATTAGGTCAGGCAGCGAGAAAGCGTGTAGAAACTAAGTTTAGTTGGGATGGTGTTGCTACTCAACTTAGTGAACTTTACGATGAAATTTTGCTGCAATCAGTTGAAATTCCAGCTGCTAGTGAAACAGCTGTAAGTGCCTAAAAAGCAATAGTGAAGTGTTAAGTCTTAGGTTTTCATTGAATGCATAACTTGGTGAGAATCTAATACTTAACACTTAATCTCAAACTAATAAAATGAGAGTAAAACGATTGTATTGTCGCTTACTACTTAATAAGATATAACTGCAATTTGCTGATAATTGCTTAATTAAAACAACTAATCAATTGCTAAACGCGGTAATCTGTGTTTAAAACCACAAAGAATCTCCCAGGAGATAGTATTTAATTGACTTGCCCAATCATCAACTGAGATATTTTCATTTCCTTCTTGCCCTAGAAGTGTAATAACATCCCCTGCTTGTAAATCTGGAATCGCACTTACATCCAGCATTAATTGATCCATTGTAATTGCTCCGATCTGAGGCACACGCTGACCTTTAATTAATACAGTCATTTTATTAGATAAATTACGAGGTACGCCATCAGCGTAGCCGATACCAATAACAGCAATTGTAAGTTCGCGATCGCTGATAAATTGATGTCCATAACTCACACCAGTGTGAGGGGGAATTGTCTTTACCTGAGTAACCCGCGCTTTGACTTGCAAGGCAGGTTTGAGGTTAATTTGAGATTGTAAATGGACGGCTGGATAAAGACCATAAATTGCTAAACCTACGCGCACTATGTCGTAGTGCAGAGTTGGATCGGTTAAGGTAGCAGCTGAGTTTGCTAAATGTAGTAGTGGTAACTGAATGCCAGTTGTTTTAATTTGGGCGATCGCCCTCTCGAAATATATCTGTTGCTGTCGCATTACAGTTTGGTCAATACTTTCTGCCGTTGCTAGGTGAGAATAAATGCTAACAATCTGAAGCTTGGGTAAGCGTTGCACTAGCTGCACAAATTCAGATCCTTGCTGCCAAGGTTCTCCTAGACGTGACATTCCCGTATCTAGTTTGATATGTACAGGTACTGGCTGGGACTCGCTAATTGCTTCTAGAGTCTCTGAAAATACCAAAGCTTGCTTAAAGCTACATAAAGTCGGCTGTAGTTGCCAGTAGGCGATCGCTTTAATTTGTTCAGGTGTGTGAGTTGCACCTAAAATCAAAATCGGCGCTTTAATTCCAGCTTCGCGTAGTTCAATTCCCTCTGGGATTGTTGCCACACCAAGCCAGCTAGCACCAGATTGTAAAACAGTTTGAGCAACTGCGATCGCTCCATGACCGTAGGCATCAGCTTTTACTACTGCCATTAGTGCCGTTTTTGGCGATAAAAGACTTTTTAGCTGACGTACATTGTGTGCTAGTGCCGCTAAATCAATTTCTACCCAGGCGCGTTGGCGTAATCCGCCATAAGTATCACACCCCATAGTTGCAATACTATGGTGTTCCTGACTCAACATATAGCTCACTCCTGCATCACTCACACTACTGCATAATCTAATAACTTATCCAGACTCAGGTTAGGTTAATCTGATTAACCAAAAATATCGTTAATTGTAGTAACAATTGTCGTCTTATAGATCAGATGCTTTGCAGGATTATGTTGAGTTTTAATATTTCAACTTAGTCTCTATAAGTCTCGTGTCTGGTCTTCTGGTCATTTAACCCGTGAATCGGTTATTATATATCGTACGTTACGGTAGAAAAACTACTGTTAAGAGTCATGGCAACTGCTACTGCAAAAGTTGATGTACCTGTTGTAGTACCGACAGTACCGAAAAAATTACCTTTCCTAGAGTCAATTTGCTGGCAGACTGGAAATGTTTATCAGTTTACCCCTGAGCAGATGCTGAGTCGTTATGAGCGGGGGTGGAGCTACTATAAACTGTTTAGCAACCTTGAGGGTGAGGAACTTAGTTTCCTAAAGGAACTTGCTAAACGATACAATTCCTGGCTACAAGCCGATCTATGAACTTCAAGTTGGAGCATCATAATAAAATCCTCACAATTCTAGATAGCTTGGATCATGAGGTACTTAAGAAGGGTTCTGCTTACTTTGGTGGTGGAACCCTTCTTGCACTTGATTTCGGGGAATACCGTTGGAGTAAGGATGTTAATTTCATTTTTTCAGTCGCTTCATCAGGTTATAAGAACCTTCGCACCGTTGTATTTGATAGTGGCTATGAAGGATTATTCCATGATTTAAGCAGAATCAAAATATGTTTCGCCTAATGAATAAACTTCGCTCGCAAACTCCATAAAAAATGGGGTTCTTGTGGGAACCCCTAATTAGCTTGCTTCTAAATTTAGTGACGCAGCAACAAATTTGCTACCCTAACAAAGTTTTTGCCTTGGCTACTACATTATCTACAGTAAAGCCAAATTTCTCCATACAAACAGGACCTGGAGCTGAAGCACCAAAAGTATCGATCCCAATTGATATACCTTCCTCACCAACATAGCGACACCAGCCAAAGGTAACGCCTGCTTCCACAGATACCCGCTTCTTCACAGCTTTAGGTAATACAGATTCACGGTAGGACTCATCTTGATCTTGGAAAAGCTCCCAACACGCCATTGAAACTACCCGGACTTTTTTACCCTCGCCTCGTAGTTGTTCGGCTGCTTTAACACAAAGTTGAGTTTCGCTACCTGTCCCCATCAAAATAATGTCAGGAGTACCATCGCTATCTGACAAGATGTAAGCGCCTTTCTCAACACCTTCAATAGATGTATTAGGCAAGTTAGGTTGTGCTAAACGGGATAGGGCAATAATGGTTGGTCGAGTTTTGTTACCAAATTTCTTACCTCTAGCCGCCGTAATTGCTACTTTGTAAGCACCAGAAGTTTCGTTACCGTCAGCAGGACGGATCACCAATATATCAGGAATCATCCGTAGCGAATTTATATGCTCAATCGGCTGGTGGGTAGGACCATCTTCACCTAACTGAATTGAGTCATGAGTCATGACATAAATTACACCTGCTTCTGACAAAGCAGACAAGCGAATTGCTGCCCGCATATAGTCGGTAAAGACTAAGAACGTAGCACAGTAAGGAATTAAGCCCGAACCATCTAACGCTAAACCGTTACAAATCGCTCCCATACCATGTTCACGTACTCCAAAGCGGAGGTTACGGTTTTGGTATTGTCCCTTTTGGTAGTCTCCCGCCCCTTTAATCAACGTATTGTTAGAAGATGCGAGATCCGCAGAACCGCCAATCAATTCAGGTAAAACAGCAGATAAAGCATTAAGAGTTTTACCCGATTGGACGCGGGTAGCTTCGGCTTTGTCTTCAGGAGTGTATTTAGGTAAAACAGATTCCCAACCTTGGGGAAGTTCTGCTTCGTGCATCCGGTCTAAGGTAGCCGCTTCTTGGGGATACTGCTCTTTGTAACGAGCATATAGTTGATTCCAATCTTCCTCTATTTTTGCGCCGCGCTCAATTGCCTTACGCCAATGCTGCAAAGCATCTTCTGGCACTTCAAAAGGCTCGTAGTTCCAACCCAAACTTTCGCGGGTAGCCTGCACTTCTGCCGCGCCTAAAGCCGCACCATGAGCTTCGTAGCTGTTAGCTTTATTGGGTGAGCCATAACCGATAGTTGTGCGAACTTTAATCATCGTTGGCTTATCGGTGACGGACTTGGCTGTTTCAATTGCTTGATGAATTGCATCAATATTAGTGTTGCCGTCTTCTACAACCAAGACGTGCCAGCCATAAGCTTCGTAACGCTTACCGACATCTTCTGTAAAAGCAAGGTCAGTAGAACCTTCAATCGAGATGTGGTTGTCATCGTAGAGGGCAATTAATTTGCCTAGTCCCAAATGTCCAGCTAAAGAGCAAGCTTCACTAGCTACACCTTCCATATTGCAACCATCACCTAAAATTACATAGGTGTAGTGGTCAATAATTGGAAAATCGGGTTTGTTGAAAGTAGCAGCTAAGTGAGCCTCAGCCATCGCAATCCCTACACCGTTAGCAATTCCTTGTCCTAGTGGACCTGTGGTAATTTCTACCCCAGGATTCATAAAGTTTTCTGGGTGTCCAGGGGTTTTTGATTCCCACTGGCGGAACTGCTTAATGTCGTCGAGGGTGAGATCCTCGTAGCCAGTGAGGTAGAGTAGGGCATACTGCAACATACTACCGTGACCAGCAGATAGTAGAAAGCGATCGCGATTTAACCAAGCGGGATTTTTCGGATTAAACCGCATAAAGCGATCCCACAGCACAAATGCCATCGGAGCCGCACCCATTGGTAGTCCTGGGTGACCAGATTTTGCTTTTTCTACGGCATCAATAGCCAGAAAGCGGATTGAATTAATACAAAGTTCTTCGAGAGATTGGGTTGCAACAACCATAGTATGTTTGTTCTTAACGACGGGTTAGCAGTCTTTGTGGCTAGGCTAAAATGCGGATGCTCTGGAGCGCCCTAAATATGTATCACCGATCATCTCATTGTTCTGCGTTATTAGTCATCAGCTAACTAATGACTAAATAACTAAACGTACTTTTTGAATGCTAACGTGACATTGTGACCGCCAAAGCCAAACGAATTTGATAAAGCAACTCCTACTCTTTGAGCGCGACTTTGATTAGGAACATAATCTAAATCACACTCAGGATCGGGATTGTCCAAATTGATTGTCGGTGGAATTTGGTCATTAGCGATCGCCATTACTGTGGCAACGGCTTCAATCCCACCTGAGCCACCCAAAAGATGCCCAGTCATCGACTTAGTTGAGCTAATTGCTACTTTATATGCAGATTCACCCAAGGCTTTTTTAATGGCGGCGGTTTCTGTCGGATCGTTGGCGGCGGTACTAGTTCCATGAGCATTAATGTAGTTTACTTGCTCCCCTGTGAGGCAAGCGTCCTTCAATGCCAGTTGCATTGCTCTTGTCGCGCCTTCTCCACCTGGAACTGGTGATGTCATGTGGTAAGCATCACAAGTCATGCCATAGCCCACAATTTCTGCATATATGCGTGCGCCGCGACTAAGGGCGTGTCCTAGTTCTTCTAGAAGTAAAATTCCTGAGCCTTCACCCATCACAAAGCCATCGCGATCGCGGTCAAATGGTCTGCTAGCATGAGCAGGATCATCATTGCGCGTCGTCGACAGCGCCCGCGCTGAGGCAAAACCTGCTACTGATAGTGGTGTTACTGCTGCTTCTGCACCGCCACAAAGCATTGCTTGCGCGTAGCCTTGTTGAATTAAGCGAAAGGCATCCCCCACTGCGTTAGAACCGGCAGCACAGGCAGTCACTGGACAGGAGTTTGGACCTTTAGCGCCAGTATGAATCGCTGTTAATCCAGCTGCCATATTAGCAATCATCATCGGCACCATGAAAGGACTACAGCGATCAGGTCCTTTTGTCAAGTAGACAGTTTGCTGATCTTCTAATACCTTAATGCCACCAACACCAGTACCAATAATTACGCCTACCTGTTCTGCATTTAGCTCGTTAATGACAAACTGTGCGTCTTGAATCGCTTGCAAACTTGCTGAAACTGCAAATTGAGCAAATCGATCCATGCGCTTGGCATCTTTAGCATCCAGGTAGTCTTGGGGGTTGTATCCTTTTACCTCCCCAGCAATGCGACATTTATGCTGGGAAGCATCAAATAAAGTTATCGGGGCAATGCCATTACGTCCGCTTAACAACCCTTCCCAGTATTGGTTTGGAGTATTACCAATTGGTGTAAGTGCGCCGATACCCGTTACAACAACGCGTTTACGTTCAAAATTCATGATTCAGTTAAAGTCAGCTCGTTCATAACGCAGAACTATGAAAGGATGAGGGTGCAGTATTAAACTTAAGTATCCTTCAGCCTTTAGTCTTGACCACACTAAGCAGATGCGGCAGTTTTATTACTGATATAATCTACTGCTTGTTGAACTGTTGTGATTTGTTCAGCTGCTTCATCGGGAATTTCTATATCAAATTCTTCTTCTAAAGCCATTACTAATTCAACAGTATCAAGAGAATCAGCTCCTAGATCGTTGGCAAAGTTAGCTTGGGGTTTAACGTTCTCAGCTTCAACAGAGAGTTGTTCCGTGACGATTTTCTTTACTTTATCAAAAATTTCTGTTTCGCTCATAAATTTAAGAGTCCTTAATACAATTACTAAAATTCCCTAGTTTGGGGTGACACAGCTATTGGGCATACTTATCTTATCGTCAAGAGCGATCGCATAAACATATTAAATGGTCTATTTTCCAAGTGGCACTAAGAAAGGAGTTAGGGATTGGGGATCAGGAGCTAGGGAAGAAAAGATTATCCTAAAGATATAGACTTCACAGATTGAACTCTATGCCGTTTCTACTCTAGCCTTGCTGCTACTACTTTTATACTTATCCTCTAGCTCTAACTCTTATGCCCGCTCAAACGCTAAAATATGCTTACTTTCCTGGTTGTGTTGCTCAAGGAGCTTGTCGGGAGCTTTACCAATCTACTGAGGCACTCACTCAAGCCTTGGGAATTGAATTAATTGAACTAAAAAAAGCTGCCTGTTGCGGCTCAGGCACATTCAAAGAAGATTCTCAATTATTGGAAGATACAGTTAACGCGCGGAATATCGCCCTAGCAGAAGAATTAAATTTACCATTACTGACTCATTGCAGCACTTGTCAGGGAGTTATTGGTCATGTTGATGAGCGCTTAAAAGAATGCCAGAAACAAGACCCCGCCTATATAGAGCAGGTTAATGGATTACTGCAAAAAGAGAGCTGTTCACCTTATCGGGGAAGTACCGAAGTACAACATCTTTTGTATGCCTTAGTGCAAGATTACGGTTTAGCAGAAATTCAGCAACGAGTCACACATAAATTAAGCGGGTTAAAGTGTGCGGCATTTTATGGTTGCTATTTGCTTCGCGCTCAAAAGTCAATGCCTTATGATGACCCTTACAACCCGCAAGCAATGGAAAATTTGTTTCAGGCGGTAGGCGCAACACCAATTTATTACAGAGGACGAACCCAGTGCTGCGGTTGGCCGCTTGCTAGCTATGCCACTACGCAATCTTTCAAAATGGCGGGGATGCATATTCAAGATGCCCTAGCCTCCGGCGCAGATTGTATAGTCACGCCTTGCCCATTGTGTCACCTTAATTTAGATTCGCGTCAGCCGGAAGTAGAAAAAGTAATTGGTCAAAAGCTGGGTTTGCCAGTGCTGCATTTACCACAATTAATTGCTTTGGCACTAGGAGTTAAACCGCAAAAGTTAGGCTTAGATCGGCATATTGTTTCAACTCGTCCAGTGTTAGAAAAATTAGGATTGTAGCTAGGTAAGGGTAAAAATTAAGCCAAACACACAATTTAATTTATAAATAGTAGAAATTTTTATTGTTTTTAGTAGAATTATGTACTATAGTACATTTGTTCTTGTCGTAGGAGCATGGTTGCCCTTTAATAATACCTGTTGGGAAGTAACCTAAGTCTAGTACAGAACAGATAGCTAGACAACATTCGTGTAGCTTGGTTATCAGTTCCGCTCTCAAGTTCATGCACAATTATTGGTAGCAACCGAACTATACCTACTAAATATGAATAGTGGCATTAATGCAATTAGGGGCTATTTATTCCAATATCTAATTTGTATTCTCGATTCCTTGAAAGATGATTGGATTAGCGTCATCATCGAGCCATATACTGATGCAGAAAAAGTTGACATTTTATGGTTTTATCGTTCATTAGACAACAAAATATATAGTAAGGCAGTTCAAGTAAAATCGAAAACAAATCAATTTGGTAAACCAGAAATCGAACGTTTAGCTCAAACTTTAAAAGATAAATTTAAAAATGCTAATGAATATGAAATAGTTTTAATTGGTCAAGCTTCTAGTACCCTAATTAAGGACTTAAATGTAATTCAGCAGAATGAGGAAGTCAAAATACCTTATCCTAAAGTATTTGATTTAGAAGCTTTTACAGGTCATATCTGTCATAAATTAGATAAATATCTTGATGAAAATTATGCTACTCAACTACTTTGGCGCTCACGAGAAAATCTTGTTTTCAGCTTAGTTGGAGAACTCCAATATTATTCGACAAATAAGATAGAAGTTACAAGAGCAGAGTTTGAAAGCAACTTGCAGCATTGGATAAAATCTTACGTAAACTATACTGATTATGAATTACATGATAGTGAAGAATTTCGTCGTCTATGCGGTTTTGATGCTTCACCAAATTTAAGGATGGCTATTAGAAAGTTTTACAAACAATCTAGGAAGGTTAGAAGATCCTTTTTCAAGGAATGTCAAAATTTTCTTACTACCAATATCAATAACAAAGACATATTAGAAGTCATTTATCCTAAAACTGAAATGGCTGAGTTCTATTTTGGAATGTCTATGCAGATAGTAGTATTTATTCTATTTGTATGCTCCACAATAATCATGGTTTATTTTCATTGGGTAGGCATCATACTGTTGTTATTTTCCCTTTGGTTACTTATCGCATTTGCGCCAATAGCTAGACCATACTGTTTAGCTAAAATAATTGACAAGGAATTAAAAGAACTTTATTTAAGAAGGTAACAAGCTGAATAGGTGGCGTTGCACAAATATTTCTGATTACTTATCAGCAAAACGCTTTTGTAACTGCTTAAGAGTTTGATACATCTCCGGTATACGGCTGTAAATGGTAGCTGCCTTCAGCCATACTCTGTGAGGGATGGCTGGATAACCGGAGACAGTAATTCCTGGTTCTATATCACTGTGAATTCCGGTTTTTGCAGAGGCAATTACACCATCACCTACCTTGGCTTGATTGGCAATTCCTACTTGTCCAGCTAGAATAACTTGATTTCCGACTTTTGTACCACCCGCCATGCCCACTTGCGCGGCGATCGCACAATTAGCACCTATTTTGCTACCGTGACCAATATGCACCATATTGTCCATCTTGGTATTCCTACCAATTCTTGTTTCGCCGACAGCCGGACGATCAATAGTGCTGTTGCAACCGACTTCTACGCCGTCTTCTAGCACAGTGTAGCCAGACTGCTGCATTTTTACCCAGCCAGAGGCACTTGGTACAAAACCAAAGCCTTCGCCACCGATGACAGCGCCACTATGAATCACACAATCTGCACCGATACGGGTACGTTCTTGGATTGTACAGTTAGCGTGTAAAACAGTGCGATCGCCGATTTGAGAGCCTGGATAAATCACCACGTTTGGGTGAATGCAAACTGAATTACCAATTTTTACCCCTGCTTGAATCACTACATGAGCGCCGATATATAAGTCATTACCCAAATCAGCAGTAGGATCAATTACGGCAGTAGGATGAATTTCTGCTGCTGGGTGGAATGGTTGGTAGAATAGAGCGATCGCTCTGGCAAACAATAATCTTGGCTGAGATGTCGCAATCCAGGCAATACCGCGTTCTTGTGCTTGCGCTTGTAATCCTTCATCAGTAGGCAAAATTAAAGCACTCGCCTGAGTTTTCTGAATTTGAGCAGCAAATTTTGCTCCATCTATATAGCTGAGAGTATCAGGAGAAGCTTCATCAACAGCTGCTACCCCAATAATTTCTAGATCCTTGTCTTTATCAGAAGTTAAGCTATTGCCAGTTGCAGCATCACTCAGTTTTTGTACAATTTCGCTAAATTTCATTGTGGTGTAGTCAAGCTTAAAAATATTAAACCACCAAGAGGGAAGCGCCTAAGCACGTTAGACACCTAGTAAGAGGTAAGAATTAAGTAATAAGGAAAAGATAAATAATTATCATTAACTGCTTTCAACTCAAAACTCAAAACTCAAAACTCAAAACTATTCTCTACTTCCCATTGCTTCACCAGCTAAGTACGCAGTCGTCCAAGCACTTTGGAAATTAAAGCCTCCAGTTACGCCATCAATATCGAGGATTTCTCCGGCAAAGTAAAGACCTGGACAACAACGGCTTTCCATTGTTTTGAAGTTGACTTCTTTCAGGTTTACGCCGCCACAGGTAACGAATTCTTCCTTAAATGCTCCCTTCCCTTGAATTAAATAACGCCCCTGAGTAAGTTCTTGAATTAATTGATTCAGAGCTTTATTAGATATTTCCGCCCAACGGTCTTCTCCACCAATACCTACACGATTAACTAAATACTGCCAGAGACGATGGGGTAGGTCAACGCCGCGATGTAATAGAATTGCTTTTTTCGCTGCTTCAGTCTTAACTAAGAGCAACTTTTGCCGCAAAACTTCAGGGTTGAACTCAGGTAGCCAATTAATCAGCAAAGTTGCTTGATATTGGTAGTCATGCAACACCCGCGCACCCCAAGCGGAAAGTTTTAGTACAGCCGGACCACTTAACCCCCAGTGAGTAATTAATAATGATCCAGTTTGTTCTAGCTGTGTTTTCCCATTTACTAATAGGCGTAACTGCACAGAGTCTACACTAACTCCTGCCAGATCCCTTAGCCCACGATCAAGAACGTTGAAAGTAAACAACGAAGGTACTGGCTCTTCAATTTGATGACCTAAGGATTTTGCTATCTGATAACCGATTTGGCTGCTTCCGGTAGCGAGGAGAATGCAATTACACTGCAAAATCTCCCCTGACTTCAACACAATCTCAAACCCAGATTTTTGCCGCGACACTGAAACAACAGCTGCACCTGTGCGAACTTCCACTCCCACTGATGACGCTGCTTTTGTTAGACAGTCCACAATTGTCTCTGAACTATCAGTAATCGGAAACATTCGTCCATCTGGTTCAGTTTTTAATTTCACACCGCGATCGGCAAACCAAGCAACAGTATCTTTACTCTGAAATCGACTAAAAGCACCTCTTAAAGCTTTGCCGCCTCTGGGGTAATTTTGGACTAATCCAGCTGGTTCAAAACAAGCATGAGTAACGTTACAACGACCACCGCCAGATATCCGAACTTTAGCTAGCGGTTGACGACTAGCTTCTAGTAATGTGACTTGGGTATGAGGATGCGCTTTCGCACAAGCGATCGCCCCAAAAAATCCAGCCGCGCCACCCCCAATTACCACTACTTGTAGTTGCACAATAATCCTACTAACGCGCCTACTTACTAGGCTAGCTGCTTTAAAGGAGTTAGAGGTCGGGGGTGAGGAGAATTTTAGTTAATTGTGTTTAAAGTCTTCCTCAAAAGCACAAGGCTATTGAGTTTCAAATTGATCTTTTGTTGCGCCGCAGACAGGGCATACCCAGTCATCGGGGATATCCTCAAAAGCTGTACCTGGTGCTATTCCTCCATCGGGATCGCCTTCTTCTGGGTCATAAGTATAGGCACAGGCGGTACAAACATAGTTCTGCATTTTGCGCTGCTCTCCATAATCGCCTGCCTGCATAGTACAAGCCTCCAGAACTAAAATTCTAGAGGCTATTTACAACTATTTAAAGTGCGTTAGCGTTAGCGTTCACGTAGCTTGCTTCCCGCAGCTGTGCAGTCAAATTAAAAACGCCACCAAATGCTTTGCAAGCGGCTGAGAATTCCTGTAGTGATAGCTAGCAGAATTAATAGCAAAATGATACCGCCGGGAATAAATGTCAGAATCCCAAAGCCTCTAAGGAGCCAAAGAGCTATTGTAATTCCTAGAATAATGCCGAAAGTCTGCGATACACTTCTAGACTTGGGATGGCTCATCTACATATTTACCTCTCAACTACCATAGCTCCTCCATGTTAAATAATAACCTTGTCAGAGATTTTGCGGCGTTGCAAGTCTCAATTTATCCAGGTGTAGTGTCAGGTGGTAAAAACTTCTTGAAACCTTTACACAAACTTTACCATCTCTTTACAAAGCTCTAGCTAAAGTGGGCAATATAACAGTTACAGTGACTGCTTTAGGGTAACTATTAACACCATTGAGCATATTTATAGTGGTTGAGGAGTGGTTGAGCTAAGATGACGGCATTTTCTTCATTAGACTCATTAGACTCGATTAATTTAGTTTCCGATGCCTGGAAGCATAAGCAAAAAGCGCTTCTGCAAGGCGAAATTTTAGTAGAAACGCGATCGCATTCGATTTGGGGTGGTGCAGTAACCGCTCAGATGTATTTACCATTAACGCGATCGCGCGTTTGGCAACAAGTCAGCGATTACCCGCGTTGGGTACAATTTTTTCCTGATGTTACTCAAAGCGAAGTTTTAAATAGAGGAGAAATTACCCGCTTATATCAAACCGCTCAAAAAAGCTTTTTCTTCTTTACCGCGCAAGTTGAAATTTACCTGAATGTTGCTGAAATCATGCAGCAGCAGATTCAATTTCGCTTAGAAAAAGGCACTTTTAATGATTTTACAGCAGATTTAAAGCTGCAAGATTGCAGTGTCGGTACTTTACTGACATACTCGGTACAAGCTACCCCGAATATCCCGATTCCAGCAATTTTCATTCAACAAGCAATGAATATGGAATTGCCAGCAAATATGCGGCAAATGCGCCAAGTTTTGTGCCAAGGTTAAAGGTATTTAAGAGTTAAGCAGTTCCACAGATGACAAGCTAGTTGTCCAGCAGATATCACATTGATAGGACAGCTAGCTTATTTAATTGCTAGTTACCGAATTAATAGGGTAGCTATACGTGCCGAAGCTTTATATCAATTAGCTTTGACACCATAAGTTTGCCCAGCTTTAACCTCAAGCATACAAAAGCATAATGTACAGGCAATATTTATGTTCTCATCATCAAGGTCTAGTGGGTTAGTTATATTTATATTATCTCTAGGACTAATAAGTTTTTGGCAAGCACAGAAAGATGTAAATATAAATTCAGTTAACTCAGAAGAATTTGAATGCAAAGATTTGGCAGCCTTAGATAAAAGATGTCGAGGTGTTAGCGCAGTTATTAGCGCACCTCCACAAGTACATAACGAGATGAACGAGCTATCCGAGAGCTACTGGTCACAGTATTTGTGTAAAAAAAACGACTCGTCTTATACTATTAAAGACAATACATTATATGAACTAAAAGAAGTAAGGTTCAAAGGTATAACCTTTGAACCTAGTCCAGCAGACAAGCTCAATGATATAGAGAGAACAGGTACGTTATCTGTAGATTCACTTACTTCTAGATACTACGATAATGAGGGTAAGTGGGATAAATGGTCAGACTACAGACCGTACTTGAGTGTAGGCGTAGAAAAGGTAAACGGAAAGTGGGAAGTGGAAAAGCAAGAAAGATATACTTCTCCAGATTGCAATAATCTACCTCAATAGTCAGCAGGAGTAAGGTAGGCAATACCTACCCTACCGTATTACTGAGCGGTTAACACCTGAGCTGGCAAGCGCTTGAAGGCAAGACGCTCATTTTCTACATCAACAAAGATCGTATCGCCATCATTGAATTCGCCGCGTAAAATTGCTTTGGCGATCGCCGTCTCTAACTCGCGCTGAATTGCTCGCTTCAGGGGACGCGCTCCAAACACTGGATCATACCCTACTTCTACTAAAAAGTCAAGAGCTGCATCAGAAAGCTTCAGCGCCATTTTACGGTCGGCAAGTCGCTGTTCTAGGCGCTGGATTTGTAATTGGACAATATGCCGCAGTTCGTGCTTTTGCAGGGCGTGGAAGATAATAATCTCGTCGATGCGGTTGAGAAACTCGGGACGGAAACTATTTCGCATCGCCTCCATGACGCGACTCCGCATCTCCTCATAGCGGGAGTCATCCCTTGCTAAATCTAGGATGTACTGCGAACCGATATTGCTGGTCATAATGATGATGCTGTTTTTAAAGTCTACAGTATGACCTTGAGCATCAGTGACGCGCCCATCATCTAGAATTTGCAGCATGATGTTGAAGACATCTGGATGCGCTTTTTCAATTTCATCGAACAAAATTACTGCATAAGGACGACGGCGAATTGCTTCTGTTAATTGTCCACCTTCGTCATAGCCGACATATCCTGGCGGCGCACCAATAAGTCTGGAAACAGCGTGTTTCTCCATGTACTCAGACATATCAATCCGTACTAAAGCTTCTTCGGTGTCGAATAGATATGCCGCCAAAGCCTTTGCGAGTTCGGTTTTACCAACGCCAGTGGGCCCGAGGAAAATAAAGCTAGCAGTTGGGCGATTGGGATCAGCAAGTCCGGCGCGCGATCGCTGAATTGCATCTGCAACAGCAGTAACAGCTTCATCTTGACCAATAACGCGGCGGTGCAGTTCGTCTTCTAGGTGCAGCAGTTTTTCTTTCTCAGTTTCAACTAGCTTGCTGATCGGAATACCTGTCCACTTAGAAATAACTTCCGCGATATCCGCTTCCGTAACTTCCTCCCGCAGCAAAGATTGACCACTTGTTTGCGCCTGCGCTAGTTGCGCTTCAGCTGCTTCTAGTTGGCGGTGCAGATCAGTTAACTTGCCGTATTTCAGTTCAGCTGCTTTATTCAAGTCGTAGTCGCGTTCTGCTTGTTGAACTTCAACGTTTATCCGGTCGATTTCTTCTTTGAGTGACTGAATTTTGTTGATAATGTCCTTTTCCGACTGCCATTGAGTATCTAGGGTGCGTTGCTGTTCTTTAAGATCCGCAAGTTCTTTTTCTAGTCTTTCTAGGCGTTCTCTAGACGCGGCGCTAGTTTCTTTTTGCAGCGATAGGCGTTCCATTTCTAGCTGGAGAATCTTGCGGTCAATTTCGTCGAGTTCTTCGGGTTTAGAAGTAATCTCCATTTTCAACCGCGCTGCTGCTTCGTCTACCAAGTCAATTGCTTTATCTGGCAGAAAGCGATCGCTAATATAGCGACTAGATAGCGTGGCTGCTGCAACTAAAGAACTGTCAGAGATTTTAACCCCGTGATGCACTTCATAGCGCTCTTTCAAGCCGCGCAGAATTGAAACGGTATCCTCCACATTCGGCTGATCGATATATACCTGCTGGAAGCGCCGTTCTAAGGCGGCATCTTTTTCAATGTACTTACGGTACTCGTCGAGTGTAGTTGCACCAATACAGCGTAGTTCACCCCGCGCTAACATCGGCTTCAGCAAGTTTCCGGCATCCATCGCGCCTTGGGTAGCACCCGCACCCACGACGGTGTGAATTTCGTCAATGAAGAGAATAATGTTACCACCAGAATCGGTAACTTCTTTGAGGACGGCTTTTAAGCGTTCTTCAAATTCACCCCGAAACTTAGCACCAGCAATTAAAGCACCCATATCGAGGGCAATTAATTTGCGGTCTTTCAGTGACTGGGGTACATCTCCAGCGACAATGCGCTGCGCTAGTCCTTCAGCGATCGCAGTTTTACCAACACCGGGTTCACCAATTAGCACTGGGTTATTTTTGGTACGCCGAGACAGAATCTGAATTGTGCGGCGAATCTCGTCATCGCGCCCAATTACAGGGTCTAGTTTACCCTGGCGGGCGGCTTCCGTGAGGTCACGCCCATATTTTTCCAGTGCTTCGTATTTGCCTTCTGGATTTTGGTCGGTCACTTTTTGACTCCCACGAATTTGTTTAATAGTATTTTTTAGTTTCGCTTCATCTAAGCTAAATTCTTGAAATAAGCTTTTACCAAAGCGGTCATCATTAGCATAAGCAAGCAATAAATGCTCAATCGAGATGAATTCGTCGCCAAACTCTTGACGATATACTTCTGCTTTATCTAACAGCATATCTAGGCTACGCCCTAGATACACGGAAGTAGCGCTACCAGATACTTTAGGCTGACGCTGAATAAATTGCTCAGTGCGATCGCGTAGCTTTTGGATGCTAATCCCCAGTTTAGTAAAAATACTGCTGGCTAGCCCTTCTTGTTCTAACAGCGATTTCAGCAAATGCTCTGTTTCGATCTGCTGTTGTTGGACTGCTTTAGCAATGTCTGGGGTATGGGCGATCGCTTCCCAGGCTTTCTCTGTAAATTGATTGGGGTTGGTTGGTTGCATTCGTTATCCCCTCTTACTCTTGTGTAAAGTGCTACCTAAAAACACAGGAAAAATTTGATGCGTCACTCTGGTTTGCTCTTTACAATCATTGTAGAAAGACTAGGGCAATTAGTTGGATCGGTGTTTACGGTAAAAGTAGTCAAAATACCCACCCACACTCACTTTTCTAATTTGTTTTGTCTCAATAGATGTCTATGTTTAATTTGTGCTAATAAACAGTGACTATCTTCAGCGCAATATTTACATTTAGGCGTTGTTGGCGGCTACTTTCCCAACCTTTCACTGTCAACACCCAGCAATTAGATCAGTAGATTTACTTGTACCAATTATTAATTAACATATCATAATGATGTGTTAATCTAATTTTAATCTAGCCTTTTAAGTATGAGTTACAAGCCGTAAGTAAAAAAACTCACCTTAATACCTAGAAAAAACTGCAACTTCAGCTAACAAAGAGTTAAATTTAACGTTCATGGTTCCTAAAAGTGCAAAACCTAAAATCAACACTGTAACTTTGCATTACCAAAGTGTAAAGCGAAGCTCCACCTTAATTGCTCAATTTAAAGCACTGGTTCCAACTCTTGTGAGGATCTATTTGCCGTTACTTTGTATTTTGTTAATTATTAGGTTACAAAACAGAGTTCCAGTAGAAAATCTTACAAAAGATCCTTTAGCCGTTGCGGGTAAACCTTTTTACTTCGGTATGCTTTCCCAAGTCGGTATTCTATTTTGGTGTGCAAGTGCTGCTATTTGTTTCTTTTGTGCTGCATTATTAATAAAAATTACCTCAACGAAATTAAGTAGTTTTTTGTTTTTTTCAGGCTGTATTACTACAGTTTTACTACTAGACGATCTATTCTCAGTACATGAATATGTATTTCCAATTTATCTAAAAATATCGGAAACAGTGATTTATTTAGTTTATGCAACTATATTCTCTGCCTACCTAATAAATTTCAGAAAAACAATACAAAGTACAGAATCTATTTTTTTAATAATTGCCTTTGCGTTTTTTGGTTTCTCTATCTTGATAGATAGTAGTTTTATTTCTACCCCTCAAAGCTGGATGGAAAATGGAAACTTACACATACTAGAAGATGGGGCAAAATTTATAGGAATTATCAGCTGGTTTACTTACTTTATTAGGGTTGGTTTAGTTCAAGTAAAACAGAAGATTCGGTATCACTAAGCAAATTATTGCTAAATAAAAGACTTTAGTTCAGCTCCTTGACTGAACTTTTACCTATTGCTTGATTAAATTACTTGTGCAGGGTTTGCTGCCCCTTAAAGGCTAGAAAGTATGCTAAACCAAGGTAGGCTAACTTATATATTTGCTGGCTATAACAGTAGCTTCTTTAACTATAAATATGCAAAGAAAGCAAAAATTTCCTTACCTTGTTGGTTCTAAATGGACAGCGAAGCAGAAAATAGATGGCTGGCAACATTTTCAGGTAGTTAATCGCAAGAACCAAGGTAAGTGGGTATTTGCAGAAATGGTTGCCGCTTGCGATTCTAGTGTACGTTTCTGGATCAATGCCAAATTATTAAAAGACAGCTCACAATGGCAAGCCGGCTGGCAATCATTACAAGAAATTGCGGTAGAGGAAGTCTCATAAAATTCCTTCTGGAATACGTATGCCAACTGTCTATTTTTCTCCTATTACTCTAGATAAAGAAAAATCATTTAGCTTTTTGGCAGGTAATTAACAAGTGAAGTTGATGATTGAGACACTAAGTAACAAAGATACTGGGTTCTTGTTACTGTTGGAGGGGAAGCCGCACTAGGAAGGTACTACCTTTACCTAAATCTGACTTAACTTGAATAGTGCCTTGATGTGCTTCTACAATTCTGCGAGAGAGATAAAGCCCTAAACCACTGCCAGAACGCTTATGACTTCCCTGGCGGAATCTTTCAAATAAAGTTGGTTGTTCTTCAACTGGAACGCCTGTTCCTGTATCTTCTACTGCAACTTCAACGTATTTAGCATTTTCCAAGCTGGCTGGGTTGAGATGAATTGTAATTAAGCCAGCATCGGTAAACTTGATGGCATTACCCACTAAGTTAGTAAATAAGCGGTGCAGTTCTAGGCGATCGCCCAGAATTTTAGCGTTAGCTGAGGCAAAATTAAGATTTAGCGATAGTTGTTTTTCTTGCGCTAAGGGAGTTAGTTCTTTAACAATTTCTTTCAGCAAGTCTTGCAGATCGACGGGTGAGAAAACTAGATTTTTGCGACCAGCTTCAAAGCGGTAAACTTCTAGTAAGGTATTAACCATTTCCAGCAAGTTTTTGTTGCTACGAGCCATTGTAGCGATCGCTTCTTGCATATTTGGCGATAATTCTCCTAACACTCCTTGCTCAAACAAAATTAGCATTCGATCTGCTGCTACTAAAGGTGTGCGTAAGTCATGGGTAAGGCGGGAGACAAAATCTTCTCTTTGGCGCGCAATTTGATCGCGCTCATCTACACTGTGTTTGAGGCGCAACAGCGATCGCACTCGCGCTAGTAATTCGTCAACTTCAACAGGTTTACGGATAAAGTCATCTGCACCTATGTCTAGTCCCTGGACTACACTAGGCGAATCGTGAGCAGTGATTAACAAAATCGGAATAAATGGCAAATTCGTGTTTTGCCGGATGCGCTTAGTCACTTCAAAGCCATCCATTCCTGGCATCATGATATCCAGCAACAGTAAATCTGGAGAAGACTGCTCAATCTGTGCCAAAGCCGAAGGACCATCTTCTGCTGTGCTAACTATGTACCCTTCTTCCTCCAAAATAGTTTGGATGAGAAATACATTATCAGGAGAATCATCTACAACGAGGATGTGGTCAGGTGGCGTGGGTGGCGAACTCATGGAATACTAATGTTTACTCTAAAGTTAAATATTTGTAACATAAATATCATCTGTATCATTTTTTCCTGTAGCTGGTAAATTAACCTCATACTCCCGACGGATTCTTTAGCTTTTGATTTCTATATAGTTGGGGTTGACATATGTAAGCAATACAATTAATTATTAGTCATTGATCATAAGGATTTATTAGGTCTATATCCCGTCTAAGAGTGAGCTGCTAAATGTTTGCTGCTGATTGCCCGAACCTCATTTGTGTGATGACTAGGGTTTAACTAATAACTAATGACTAGAACAAAAAGTAGCGTTGGGTTAAAGGTAGGATAGTTGCTGGTTCGCAAGTTAGTAACTCACCATCGGCTCTAACTTCGTAGGTTTCTGGATCTATCTCCATGTGGGGAAGAGCATTATTTAATTTCATGTCTCGTTTACTTAGCTGTCGCGTTTGGGAGACAGCAACAGTGCTTTTGTGCAAACCTAGTTGTGTTGAGATGTCTTTTTCTAGCGCTGCTTGCGAGATGAATGTTAATGAAGTAGCAGCGATCGCCCCCCCAAAAGCAGCAAACATTGGACGCATATGAACTGGCTGCGGTGTGGGAATACTGGCATTAGCATCGCCCATTTGTGACCAAGCAATTAAACCGCCTTTAAGTACAATTTCTGGCTTTACGCCAAAAAAGGCTGGTCGCCAAAGACATAAATCTGCAAGTTTCCCAACTTCGACTGAACCAACATAATTGGCAATGCCGTGAGTAATTGCGGGATTGATTGTGTATTTAGCAATGTATCGCTTGGCGCGGAAATTGTCGTTTTCTGCGGTATCTTCAGCTAATTTTCCGCGCTGTACTTTCATTTTGTGCGCTGTCTGCCAACTGCGAATAATTACTTCTCCGACTCGTCCCATTGCCTGGGAGTCAGAGGAAATCATGCTAAATGCCCCTAAGTCGTGGAGGATATCTTCAGCTGCTATAGTCTCGCGGCGAATTCGGGATTCGGCAAAGGCGACATCTTCTGCTATGGCTGGATCGAGGTGGTGACACACCATTAACATATCCAGGTGTTCGTCTAAGGTGTTAAGTGTGTAGGGGCGTGTAGGGTTAGTGGAAGAAGGCAAAACATTAGCTTCACCACAAACCTTGATGATATCTGGTGCGTGTCCACCACCTGCGCCTTCGGTGTGGTAGGTGTGGATCGCGCGGTTTTTAAAGGCAGCGATCGTGGTTTCGACAAATCCAGCTTCGTTGAGAGTATCGGTGTGGATTGCCACTTGGACATCATATTCATCCGCAACGCTGAGGCAAGTATCAATCGTAGCTGGGGTTGTTCCCCAGTCTTCATGCAGCTTTAAGCCGATTACTCCTGCTGTTACTTGTTCAATTAATCCTTGGGGTTGGCTACTGTTGCCTTTGCCTAAAAAACCAAGATTAACTGGAAATGCCTCAGCTGCTTGTAGCATTCGGTAGATGTTCCAAGGCCCAGGAGTGCAAGTAGTAGCATTAGTTCCCGCAGCTGGACCTGTGCCGCCGCCAATCATTGTCGTCACGCCACTGGCGATCGCTGTTTCTATTTGCTGCGGACAAATAAAGTGAATGTGTGTATCAATGCCGCCAGCAGTGAGAATCATGCCTTCGCCAGCCACTGCCTCTGTACCGGGACCAATAATAATATCTACGTTGTCTTGAATATAAGGATTTCCAGCTTTACCAATTTTGCAGATGCGACCATCTTTAACGCCTATATCCGCTTTGACAATGCCCCACCAATCAAGAATTAAGGCATTGGTAATTACTAAATCGACTGCACCATCGCTATTAGAGATCGGGGATTGTCCCATGCCATCGCGGATTACTTTGCCGCCGCCAAACTTGACTTCATCCCCGTAAGTGGTGAAATCTTGCTCTACTTCAATGAATAATTCTGTATCAGCAAGCCGGACGCGATCGCCTACTGTCGGTCCAAAAGTTTCCGCGTAAGCGCGGCGATCCATGCGGTAACTCATGATTGCTCCTCAATCAAAACTTTGAATGTCCTTTGTACTGTTCTAACCGTGATATCTATAGCAATCTTATTTGATTTGTGAGAATTATTTTTTAACGTAGACGCAAAGCAGCTTGCCGTAGGCTACCGCCTTCACGTAGACAATATAGATATATAATTTATATAGGTACAACCTAGGGGTGGTTCGTATAACCGCCGCATCTAACCGCTCGAACGAGTGGTTTTGTTGTGTTTAGGTACTGTCCAATTTTTCGAGAACGGATCTCACTGGCGTGTAACGGTATTTCATCAGCAATACTCCAACGACTTTTAAATTCTGCTACAAGGCTTTTAATACTATCTTCATTACTTCTCTCAATTCATTACTCCACCCATAGCAAAGAAACGAGAGCAGTCATTTGGATCAGGTTTTGGGCTTCCAGACTGAGCAAGGTATAAAGCTCTCATCCCCTTTTCCAGATAAGCTGGTATCTGTAGTATCATGAATATCGCCCATTTTCAGATAGTATTTACCTAGTTGGCAACAGTAAGGTCGCTTCAATTTCCTGCCGCAATCGCTTTATTAGGTAGCCATCACTGTTGAGACATTTTAAGAGCAATTCATTGGCGTAGTAATACTCGCGGAGTAATTTTTTTTCGGACTCACTAAATTGCCATTGTGTATGCTGCACTTGGTTCTTCGCTAGTTTTCTGGCGTTGTCTGCCAATTGCTCTAGCGCTGCGTCATCTTGGGTAGTTTTAATTTGCTGCCTAAAGCTAGCAAGGTTCTTGCGGACGTTTGATTTGAGTTGTTTAGAATCATGAGCAATCTGGATGGCAAGTCGCATTGCTTCGTTAGCCGATCGCGCAGACACAATTTTCTGATCTGGATCGGCTACGGTTGCGTCAAATTGTAGAGCGATCGCGATTCCTTCCTCTAGGGTATTAACTTTGAGAATGCGACTAAAGAAACTTGCACAGACCAAAATATTCGCAGAGGAATCGAGCAACAAGGCAACTGAGCGATTTTGATCAATGTCAAAGTCAATATCAAACAAAAAGGCTCTGACGGCAGCTGGTTTGCAGAAGCTAAATTCAGGTGCGGCTGCGCGTTCTTGCACGTATATGAGGAATTTTTGCAGTTTGGGTACATTAGCTAAAATACAATCAATTTTTTGCTTCATTAGCAATAATAAGGGCGACGGATCTCTGAGCATTTCTGTCGCTAGCAAAAACACTTCTCGCCAGGATTTATCAGTAACGTGGTTAACTAGTTCTTGTATAGCTGTATCAAGGTTATGAGAATTAAAAATTAATTCTCGCGCTGTAAAGTATTCCTGAAAAGTCAAATGAGAAAAAGAATAAATGCCTCTGGCACGTTCAACTAATAAGCCGTGTTGAGCTTCAATTGAATGCAAAATTGCCTCGCTATCTAGTTCTGATACTTCTGGATCGAGGTTATTATCTGGAAGTTGATTAATGTAGTGAGTAATGAATTGTTCAACCAGTGATTGCTTGAAAAAATATTCTTGATGTTGAAAAGTTTGAAATGCAATGTAACTGAGTAAATCTTGTTTGCGTTGATGGGAAAGATGTTTATAAATGGAATCGCGCTGGATTCCACGTTTGGCATCCCATTTCTTTAGCAATGCATCAACGCCTTCTTTATAAAGTTCAGACCGATTATTAGGAAAGCCACCAGATTCGGTAAAAGCTAAACACAGTAGTGTTAAGAGTATGGGACTAGTTGCCATTTCATAAATGCGCTGATTCTGTTCTAGGCAATTAATAAATGATTGGGAGTTGGTGGTATTTTTAAACCATTTTTTTGCAAAAATCGCAATTTGTTGTTCGTCAAAATCGGCAATTTCAACTTCAGTAAATTTCTCAAAGGTATATTCCCAAGCGGCGAGGCGACAAGTCATAACAAAGTGGTTGTTGTGATGCTGAGATAAATTCCGAATTTCTTTAAGGACGCGATCGCTATCCTCTTGCCTAACTTCATCTAAGCCATCGAGTAAAATTAATGCTCTACCATATTGGATAATTTGTTGAATAGCCTGCCGTTGCCCATCTTGGGCTACCAACGGTGCATAATAACCTAAGATGTATTCTAAGAGGCTCGGTTGGTCAGGTGCTTCAGCGAAGTCTTTTAAGGTAACAAAAATCGGTAAGCGATCAGCTGCAAAGTTACCGCGATCGCACTGAATAGCTAAATATTTGAGGAATGTAGTTTTACCTGCGCCTGGTTTACCTAAAATAATTAGCTTGTGGTATTTCTGTACTGCCTCTAGTCCTGGGATGCGTTCTTGAGTTACTTTCCCTAGTCCCAAGCGATCAAACTCCTCAAGGTTATACTCTTGCAGCAATTGAGCAATTTTTTTGCGTTGGTATCCGCTAATTTGCTCCAGAATGTTGACATGAGTGTAAATATCCTCAACGCCGATCGGGTGTGACATATCAAGAACGCGCATTGTTCCACATTGTTCTTGAATGCTGGAGTGGATTTTAGAACGTAAATCTTGGACAACTACATTTAGATCATCAAACGGATCAGCAGGGAATGACTCGCTTGTAGTTACAACTTGAGAGAAATCAGCGATCTGCTGCCAATCTAGATTTAGGCGATCGCATATCTCCAGGAAAATCGGTTGCGCGATCGCTACTCCTTTAAAGAAATTGGTAATCGGCTGGCGACTAGAACTTACAAGTATGCTGAGATGTTTTTGAGTCCATCCCGCTTTAGTCAATGCTTGCTTCGCCGCCTGAATTCCTTGCTGGGAGGCACACAGAGATGGTTTAGCCACAAGCGGATTAAAAAGACGACAGAAATATCCTAACTAAGTTAGGCAGAACATAGAGCTTATACATGATTTACTCTAGCTTTATTGACGAATTAATTAAATTTCATTCGCGCACTGCCACTATTATCAGAGCTTTTATTAGATTTTAAAATTATTTACTTGACAGTTACTATTGCTTAACATAGGATTTACTCAGTCATTATTCTTGATAATTTAACCAAGGTCTGGTTTATAACATTTAGCTCCCCTGGTTCTATTAACAAATTTTTTCAACGCCTGAAACAGTCCTTAATCTGGACTTGGCTGGACGCTTTGGAAAACATTTGGCGATCGCTAGCCTTTGCTCACTTCTAGTAAAGCAACCTGATGTTATTTGAGGTGTCAAATGAAGCGTTTGAGGGAGCGCTCGTGATGAGGAATTGATTGACGTGATCAGCAGATATAGAAAATAGAAAGTTGTTCAGAAAATGAAGTTAAATCAAGCGCAGATACTAGGAGAACGCTACCAAATTCAAAGGCAATTGAGCGATCGCCCAGGGCGACAAACTTACCTAGCGCTCGATCTGCAAACTCAAATTTTGGTAGTGTTGAAGCTAATTTATTTGAGTGATACTCTGGGTTGGGACGATTTCAAATTCTTTGAGCGCGAAGTACAAGTTCTCCAGGCTGTTTCTCATCGGGCGATTCCTCAATATCTAGATAGTTTTGATCTAAAGCCCGAGAAAGGACTAGCACTCGTACAGACTTATATAGAGGCGCGATCGCTAGCAGAATACTTGCAAGCCGGACGTAGCTTTACTCAAGCAGAAGTTGAGCAAATTGCCAAAGATTTACTAGAGGTGTTGATTTATTTACACGAGCGTCATCCGCCGATTATTCACCGCGATCTCAAACCAAGCAATATTTTATTAGGCTCTCGTTCCGGTAATCATCCTGGTCAAGTTTATCTAGTTGATTTCGGTTCCGTTCGCACTTCTGTACAGACTAGTAGCTCAATGACGATTGTCGGTACTTTTGGCTATATGCCTTTTGAGCAATTTCAAGGACAAGCAACGCCTGTTTCCGACCTTTACAGTTTAGGGATGACGCTAATTCACTTGGTTACAGGCACTCATCCTGCTGATTTACCGCAAGATGATTTTCAAGTGGAGTATAAAGCGCTTTCTCATGTTCATCCCATTTTTGCAAGTTGGCTGCAATGGCTCACTCAGCGTAATCCCAAACGCCGTCCGCAATCAGCTCAAATTGCCCTCCAAGCACTAACAGCAATTTCAAGTACGCCATCTACTTCTGTAGTGGGGGAATGGAAGTGGAACTCAAATAACTGGATTTGTCAATCACCAAGGCGAACGCTGCAAAAACCACAGGGAAGTAGAGTGACTGTGACTAAAAGCGAAGATATAATCGACATCAAAATGCCTCCCAAAAAGCTAAATTTTGGGAATTGGATTTTTGGCATTCTCTTTTATGGAGCGTTTCTTATACCATTTTTATCTCCGCTTTGGGTGTTAATAACTCAACCAGGGAATATCCTCATGCGTTTGTGCTTCACGTTATTCTGTGGAGTACCAATATTCGAAATGGCAAGGACTTTCATTAAGCCCTTAATAGAGCGCTTTCTATCTCTGCGGTGGCGCATTGAGCGTTACAACTTCATTGAAGAGTACACACTATTCGGTTGGTGCTGGAGGCGTTCTGAGTCGAGAAGTGCGATTATCAAAGTAACTTACCATCCCACCTACTACAGAGACACAGGAGACGGTCGCTGTAAAGTAGAACCGAAGCTAATTTTACACGCAGGTATCTGCGATCGCACTATTTCCTCTAATCTCAGGGAAGTCGAGCTAGAGTGGCTTGCCTATGAACTGAGTAATTGGCTAGACATCCCGATTGATGGATCTTCAACAGAGTCGGCGACTAATACCTAGCCTGATTCTTTCCGATAACTTTCAAAAATGTGTGCTAGCAGTTTATTCATCAAGCCTGCCATTAATTCTGCCATTGAAGCCGTAAACTTGGCGACTACCAGCAAGAGATACTAACGTTACTTCTTTTTCATCTCCTGGTTCAAAGCGGACAGCTGTACCAGCTGGAATATCTAGACGCATTCCTCGTGCTTGTTCGCGGTCAAAAGTTAAAGCCTCATTTACCTCGTAGAAATGGAAATGAGAGCCGACTTGAATCGGGCGATCGCCTGTGTTTGCTATCCTTAACTGCACGGTAGGGCGACCAGCATTCAGTTCAATTTCTCCTGGTTGGACGATCATTTCTCCGGGAATCATTGCTAGTAGCTCCTCAATTTATTTAATTTTCTAGTATTTGCTAGGAAAAACTTGTATATGCACGGTGTTTATTTTATCTATAATTTAGGGCTTCACTATATGAGGCACTAATCACGCAATCGCGTCCTTCTTTTTTGGCACGATATAAAGCAGCATCCGCAGCTCGAATCACCGCTTCTCCTGTTAAACCGTGTTCTGGGAAGCAAGCCACTCCTAAAGAAAGCGTAATTGCACCCACTGACTGACGATGCTGCACTTGGAGGTGTTTCACCCCGACGCGGATTTGTTCAGCTCGCTGTTGAACAACACTTAGGGATGTCTCCGGTAAAATTAGCATCAACTCCTCACCCCCATAGCGACAAGCAACATCTGAAGAGCGAATATGATTTTGGAGGAATATACCCAATTCCCGCAGTACAGCATCCCCTGCCTCGTGACCAAAAGTGTCATTAAAGTGTTTAAAGTGGTCAACATCCAGCATGATGATTCCTAAAGATTGCTGCTTGCGAGCGGAGCGATGCAGCTCTCGTTCTAAAGATTCTTCCATATAACGCCGATTGAACAAACCTGTAAGCGGATCGCGGATACTTTGATTTTTCAACGTTTCCCGTAGTCTTAAGTTGGCTAAAGCTAGGGCAATGTTTTCCGCTACTGTTACAGCTAGTTGTTGTTTTGTCTCAGTTAATGCTGTTAGTTGTAGACAACTGAGATACAGCACGCCTATTGCTTCTCCCTGTGCCATCATTGGTATGCAGAGTGATTGGGCAGGTAGTGACTGGTGAATATGTTTACATCCCAATCCATCTTGGGAGCCTTCGGATTGATGCACTCGCCCACGTCGTAGCGCCCAGCAGTCGTTGGGGGTAAATAGCTCTTGGCTGGATAATGCAGTACCCCAAGTGGCAACCGCTTCAACTAAGTTTTTTGAGGCACTAATTAAAAAGATACCGCCAGATGTCTGCGGGAACAGGGGTTGCATAAGCAAGGCGATCGCACTGTAAGCTTCTTCCACTGTGAGGCAAGCTTGCAAAACATCGCTCATTTTGCCTAGTAATGTGATCTCCTGATTGCGCTGTTCTAGTTGATTTACCCAGCCTGTGAGTTGCTCGTTAGCTTGTTGTAGTGCTGCTTCCGCCTGCTTGCGATCGGTGATGTCAATTGCTACTCCCCCAACCAACTCTTGCCCAGCTGCATCATTAATAGGAAACTTCAAGGTTAACCAGTAATGAAGACAACCATCAGGAGTAGGAACAGTCTCCACCATTTCCAAAGTTTTACCTGTAGCCAAGACAACTAAATCATTTTCCCGCACCTGCTTTGCTACCTCTAAAGGCAACCAATCGTTATCTGTCTTGCCTTGTAAATCACTTAGTTTAACGTTGAACTCACGCTCAAATGGCTCATTGATGTAAACGTAGTGTCCCTGTGCGTCTTTAATAAATGCCATTACCGGGCTGTTGTTCATAAAGGTTTTGAAGCGTTCCTCACTTTCTCGTAGAGCCGCTTCTACTTGTTTACGCCCAGTGATATCACTGCCAATTCCCAAAAACCCTGTGATCTTGCCTTCAGCATCACGTAAAGCTGTTACTGACAATAGTACCGGGAAGGAGCTACTATCTTTGCGGATGTAAGACCATTCGTACTCGTCTGTCTCGCCGCATTGCGCCTTGGCTACAAATACATCAAATCCGGGGGTAACGCTTACTCCCTCCAAAGACAATTCTTGGACTCTAGTCTCTAATTCGTCTGCGTCATGGAATATCGCTGGCGTTGTTTTTCCTATTACCTCTTGGGCAGCATAACCTAATGAGCGCTCTGCGGCTGCATTAAAGGTAAGTATTGTACCGTCTATAGCAGTGGCGATAATTATGTAGTTGGCACTATCTAAAATTGCCCGTTGCAGCTGCATTGTCTCTTGTAGTGTTTGTTCTGTTTGCTTGCGTTTGGTAATGTCTCGGAAGATCGCCCTAGTTGATTTCGGTTTACCATCTACAAATGAGCAGTTTACGCTACCCTCAACAGTAATTGCTTTACTGTCTTTGGTTATAAAAGTGGTTTCAACTCTGTAACACGCTGCGCCAGCTAACACAGAATTTAAAGTTTCCAGGTAGCGATCGCGGCTATCGGGATGTAAAATATCAACTAAGGAAAGCTGCTGAATTTCTGCTTCGCTATAACCGAGTGTTTCTCGCCAAGCACGGTTAACAAAGATAAATCGTCCATCCGGCGCAACACTTTGAATTAAATCGTTAGCGTTATCAAAAAAGTCTCGCAGTTGGTTTTCACTCTGCCGTAGTTCCGCAGTCATGTTAGTAGCTAAAAGCAGCGCTCTCTTGCGAGATGATGCTAGTGACCAAACGATTCCAGACAGTAATAAACTAATAATAGTGCCGCCATATACAACTAAAATTGGCGTATTATCTAAAGCTGAATTACCAGTAAAATCTAACTGCCAAGGTTGTCCGGCGACATCAAGGGTTATTACTTGATGCAATTGAATTGGCTCATTAGGTTGGGCACTTTCACTGTCATACATTAAGCCTTTGCTGTTGTAAACCTTTAAATCTAAATCCTGCTTATTAGCATTAGTTAATGCTTCCTCAATTACATCCGATGCTCGCAAAGGGGCATAAACAAAACCAAGTAAAGCCCTGCGTCTTTGTTGTACAGTGCTATGTGGCAGATTACGGCGATATATAGGCAGGAGAATCAGTAATCCTGGTTGTTTAGTTGCGTCCTGCACAAGAATAATGCGTCCAGTTGCCGCAGGTTCACCTGTATCTCTGGCGCCTTCGACAGCTGCCCGACGCACAGGTTCGCTGCCAATATCTAGACCAAATGCGGGACGATTAAGTTGTAATGGTTCGATATATTCAATAACAAAATACTCTTGGCGTTTGCCAGCAGGTTTAATTGCAAAATTAGGATAGCCATTTTGATCTACGCTTGTGTCTCGCCGTACTTGCTGTTCATACGCTGCTTTTCGACTTTGTGGCACATAACGAATAAAGCCCATACCGTTGATGCCGGGATAAAGCTGGCGGAGGTTGAGTGATTCCACAAAAATCTGCCATTCCTGGCGTTCTACGCTTTCACTAGCGGCAAATAAACTTTGGGATGCCCTTAAAGCGTTGATATAAGTTTGAATCCGGAAGTGCAGTGAATCTTTGACTTCATTTATTTGCCGCTCAAATTTAGTATTGGCGCGTTCTTTAACCTTTTCAGTTGTATAGTGCCAAGCAAATCCTGTTAAGCCTAAACTTAGCAATAAAGCAGCTAAAGGTGTGAGTGTTTGCAGCAGTATATTAAAGTAAGAGGTTGGGCGATCGCGCAGTTGATGTTTCACTATCCAGCATCTCTAGAAAAGTTAAGTATAGGTAATAGTCTATTTACCTCTAAAGAAACATTTTTATCTTAAACTTTATCAAGTTTTTTAGGTAATTAATCACAAAACTTGCAATATATAAAATTAATTTATAACTACTATTACAAATTATTTATACGATTTTTCCAGCCCAATGCAAACCGAGAAATCACTTATATATAGTAATTTTTATGCTTTTAATCGGTGAATTTACTTATGGCTACCCGTAAATATACTGATCACATTTGATCTACAGTTTTTGTTAGAGAAAATAGCTTTAACTTATTTACTCTACGCTTTTGCAAGTAAAGTTAAGTAGACCAACATAATTAAAATTAAAATGCATCTTACTTCTATCTTCTGCCTTCTACCTTCTACCTTCTAACCCTGATAAGAACATAATTATGTCGATCTAATTAGTTAGATATACAACAACACCTAAACTGTATCTATCGAATTGGGTTGTGAACTGTAATCAGTTTTGTACCATCAGGAAAAGTAGCTTCAACCTGGACTTCATGCACCATTTCGGGTACACCTGCCATTACATCTTCTCGTGTTAGCAAAGTTGTACCGTAATTCATTAAATTTGCTACAGTTTGACCGTCTCTTGCTGCTTCTAAAATTGCGGCAGAAATATAAGCAATAGCTTCTGGATAGTTCAATTTTAATCCTCTTGCTTTGCGTCTTTCTGCTAATAAAGCGGCAGTAAAAATTAGTAGTTTATCTTTTTCCTGTGGTGTAAGTTGCATGAATTGTCCTTTTAAATTTGCCAAACTCTAGGTAAGTAGCTCGGTCGTTTTAGATATGATAAACGCAGGATCTGCCATACAGATTTAAACCAGTTTCGCACTTCTGTAGAGTCAGAGCCACGATAACGGCACAATAATCCAGATGTTAGCCGCGTGACTCCGGCTTGTCCTGCGTGTTGAGTTGTCCATAGTTGTCGCGCCTTGGCTACTATCTCCGGTTCAACTGGTTGTCCGATCCAGACTAAAGAACCAATAATTGATTGTCCGGCTAATCCGTGCGGACTATTAATAATTTCTTCGCTACCTGGTAGCCATTGGCGGTCAATCCACAACGGCTGTCCTTGCTGCCATACTTCAGTATGCGATCGCCATTCTCCTGTACAAAATTTTTCGCCTCTAGCACTGCGACCAAACCGAGTAATATCCCAACTAATCCAACTTGCTTGCGGAGCTAATTCTACTTGTAAGTCTTGGCGATAAATTGCACCGTTAAACACAATTGTTTCTTGAGGTAACCATTCTAAACAAGCACTCTTGTCTACTTTGATTTGAATTGCTTGTCTAGCTTGTAAGCCATTACTACGGTAGATTTTACTAGCAGCAGCTGTTGTAATTAAAGCTTTGGATTGCGGTTGCAAGTGGAAATTGAGATCAGTGCGATCGCCCCCCACCATTCCCCCAGCTGTATGCAACACAACAGAGTGACAAACATGAGCGCCTTCAGGATAAAAAGGTCGCTGCACCTTTAAAGGTGATGTCATGTGATTGTCAACTAAAACAGTTGCATCTCCACGTTGGGCATACACCAAATTCAGGCTGCCATGCCAGCTAGCAGCTGTATCCTGTTTGCCAGATTGGTACATTTAACCACCGTATTTATTGAAAGTAAATCTACATACCAACCGCAGCGTACTATAAAGCCTGCATTACAGTAGAAGTGTAGGAGTTAAATCTTAGTGGCTGCCACGCCCAAGTCTTGAGGAGCGCGATGAACACACTATTAACGCTTTTTAGCAAAGGACGAAGTGAACTTCAGACAGAAATTGATAGAGCAACTAGCCTTGATGCAGTAGTCAAGCTGCTGCAAAACCGACTGAACGATCTTAAATCGATTTATATAGGCGATTTGAGTGTGGCGCAAGCACGTCTGGCTCTGTTTTTCCTAGAAGTATTGCAGCAGTCCGTAGCTACCCTTGCTGCTGCCAACGAAACAAAATTGCCACCACAGCAGCAAATCATTAGCGAGGCTACATTTTCTCCGAACAACATCCTGAAACTACTACAGGGACTGATCTGCATCAGCATTTTAGTTTCCTTGTTCTCCTTGACTTCATCTGAACCACTGGCGTGGATGGGTATCTTGCTGATGTTTCTGCTGCTTGGACTAGAAGTTGCAATCCAGCTAAATAAAAACACTTCTGACTCTGTTACTCTGCCAGCAGCGCCCCAAGTTAACGTGCGCGTTGATAGCAAAATTCTTTTAGACAATATTGCTGATGCTTTAAACACCATTGATCGGGCAGTTGCCCAGGCTGAAGAAGTGAAACCTCTCAGTTCCACCAGTGGCGTAGAAGAAATGCCAGAACTCTTGAATTTTCTGCAAACGCTGATCGGCACGTCATCGCTGGAAAATCCGGATATGACACTTGAACTGACAAAACTGCTGCCTCAGATTTTGATCGCGCAGGGAATTGGAGTCCAGAGTTACCAACCAAATGACACGCATAGTGCCAGGGGGTATTTTGACTTTGAGCCGTCTATTGATCAATCTGCCAAGGACTACGTGACCTTAGCTCCCGCTTTGTTAAAGGGTGAACAAGTGCTGCGACGCGGTCGGGTAATTGAGCCAGCTTACTAGAAGCGCTAGAGAGTGAGTGCAGAAAGCTGGGGAAGCTGAGGAAAAATTAAAATTATTGATATGCAAGTTAGAGAAACAATTGGGTTTGATCTGGGACACGGTGAAACAGGTGTGGCTAAGGCAAAGGTGGAGAGCAGCGAGTCCCCGGAAATGTTGGAGATTAATAATAAGAAGATCCAAGTTACCGCTATTGGCACTCATCCCCAGCTAGGCACTCTGGTCGGCGAACAAGCATTAATTCATCCTGGTGTTACTAGGCTGCAAATCTCTTTTAAGCAAAAGCCTAACAACGATCCAGACTACAGGCAGACAATTCGCAGTTTTTTGGAAGCCTACTACCGCCTTTTAAAAGAGAGCAAACAAATTACTGGGGGAGAAGCCAGCTATTTTTTTGTTGGCTGTCCTTCAGGGTGGTCTGTTAAAGAACGGGAGGAATACCAAAATCTCCTACAAGAATCTGGGATTGAGTTATTGAGCGTTGTACCGGAATCGCGGGCTGCTTTTATGCAAGCCAAGGAAGGCGGTAAGCTCGACTATTACGAACTCAAGTCTGCTGTTTTGATCGTTGATATTGGCTCTTCAACTACGGACTTCACGCTTGTTAAAAGTTTGTCTGAGATTCCAATGGATTTTGGGCAGAATGCTTTAGGAGCCGCTTTAATCGACAAGCTGATTTTTGATCGCACTTTGGCAAGCCACGCTCAGTTGGAGTTATTACAAAAAGTATTTGAACAACATCCACATCTCAAGTCACGCTGTTTACTCCAATGCCGCAAAGTTAAGGAAGATTACTTTTCTAACGAGAACCTGTATAGCGATCCTCAAACATGGGCGCGTGGCTTCGAGTTTGTTAATGAACAGATTTACTTTGCGCCCAAAGTCAATAAGTTGACGATGGAGGAGATATTAACTCAGCCTTTAGCCCAGTTGAATCACAAAAGTTGGATTGATACTTTTCGGGAGGCGGAAAGTGAGGCGCAGGCAAAGCTTAATCAACTAGGAATTGTACCTAAAGTTGTGCTGATGACAGGCGGCGCATCGCGGATGCAGTTCACGCGGCAGATTTGCGAGGAAATATTTCCGCAACCACAATCCCAAGTTCGCCCTGATCCGGAGCCGGAGCGCTGTATTGCCTTGGGTTTAGCGCGTGTGGGACGCTGGGATTTACGTGCTGAGGCATTTAAAGCCGAGATTAACAGCCTGAGTGACTCCCAAAAGCTGAAAGATTTAATCGAGCAACATATCCCGGAGCTAATCAACCTGCTGACTAAGCCAGTGGCGGACGGGTTAATTGAAAATGCTGTTAAACCTGGTTTAAAAGACTGGCAAAATAACCGCATCCGCACATTAGCTGACTTGCAAAGCTCTATTGAGACAAAGGCGAAGCAGTGGCTCAACGATCAGGCGCATCAGACAATCAAGAGCGTATGTATAACGTGGTTTAATAGCAAGATTCAACCGGACTTGGCGCAAGCAACTGACCCGATTTGCCAAAAATTTCAAATTCCTACAAGTAGTTTAAGGTTTGAGGATGGTATTGATCCTGCCTTAGTAGACCCAAATTTATCTATTGGCGACGCTATTCTGGCGGATACAGTAGCGTTTATCGTCAATTTAGTAATTGGTGGGGGCGCGATCGCCAGCATTATTACCCTACTACTAACCGGACACTTCATTTGGCCAATTGCCCTTGTTTATGGTGCGGCGTTTTTGGCTTCCGGAGTTGAGCTAACTAAGGAGGGAATTAAGGAGGCAATTCAAAAAAATGTCGATATTCCTAGTTGGAGTCGTTCTATTTTGCTAGGAGATAGCAAGATTAATAGTGTGTGCGAGGAAATGAGAGCCGATTTAGAGATCAGTCTTAGCAAGCAATTAATTCAGAAGCAGGAGGCTTTTGAGCAACTGATTGGCAAAGTTGGGCAAGAATTGAAAAAGAACTTACACGCTAAGGCGGAAGAAGCAATAATTTTAATTCAATAGCTCTGTTAAATAATGGCGCATCTGCTTAATTTTGCCTTTTTAAGCGGCAATTTGAAACTGTCATTCTTTCTTAGAGGTAGGGTGTGTAATTCCCACCCTACAGTTAGCGGTTCTGCTTTAGATCGCAACGTTCGAGTATTAAAAAATGTTAAGTTTTAAGAGTGAATTTTAATGATTAGTCAATGCCAAGCAATTTTATTGGCAATAGTAAATCGCGTATAGTTGTTATCGGAGCAGGGATTGGTGGTCTGACGGCGGGAGCTTTGCTTGCTCATAGTGGCTACCAAGTTTTAGTTGTAGATCAAGCGATCGCGCCTGGAGGCTGCGCTTCTACGTTTAAGCGTAAAGGCTTTACTTTTGATGTCGGCGCAACACAAGTAGCGGGACTAGAACCTGGCGGAATTCACCACCGCATTTTCTCGCAACTGGAGATTGATATACCGCAAGCAACGCCTTGTGATCCGGCGTGTGCTGTATATTTACCAGGAGAAACCCAACCAATTAATGTTTGGCGTGACAGGAAGCGATGGCAGGCAGAAAGAGAGGAGCAGTTTCCTGGTAGTCAAGATTTTTGGCAATTATTAGATAATTTATTTCAAGCTAGCTGGAAGTTTCAAGGGCGAGATCCGGTGCTACCGCCTCGGAATTTGTGGGACTTGTGGCAGCTAACTAAGGCAGTACGTCCAGGGACTTTAATTACTTTGCCTTATGCTTTATTTACAGTAGGGGATGCTTTGCGATTCTTGGGGTTGGAGAATGACCAACGGCTGAGAACGTTCTTAGATTTGCAGCTGAAGCTTTATTCTCAGGTGGATGCGGCAGAAACAGCACTACTTTATGCGGCGACAGCCTTGAATGTCTCCCAGCTACCACAAGGATTATTTCACCTTCAAGGTAGTATGCAGGTGTTGAGCGATCGCTTAGTAGAAGCTTTGACAAGAGATGGTGGCAAGCTATTGATGCGCCACACTGCTAAAGAGATTGTGGTAAAAGACGGCAAAGCAACAGGTGTAGTAATTCGGCATCAAAATGAAGAATGGACAGAACCAGCCGATCAGGTAATTGCTAATGTAACAGTGCAAAATTTGGTGCAACTATTAGGTGAAAATGCTCCCAAAGGTTACAAGCACCGCGTTGAAAAACTGCCGCCAGCGTCAGGCGCTTTTGTAGTCTATTTGGGTGTAGATGCCAGCGCGATTCCGCCTGACTGTCCGCCTCACCTGCAATTTCTTTACGATGCTGATGGAGTAATTGGAGAGAATAACTCTTTATTTGTCTCGGTTAGTCATCCAGGCGATGGTCGCGCTCCAGCAGGACAAGCAACTATTATTGCTTCTTCTTTTGTTGATCCTAAACGTTGGTGGCAATGTCAAGATTATGAAGCATTAAAGCAACAGTATACGCAAGAAGCGATCGCTCGACTCTCACAATTTTTTAAACTAACGCCAGAGACAATTGTGCATCAAGAAGCTGCAACGCCGCGCACATTCGCCCGTTATACAGCTCGCGATCGCGGTATTGTTGGCGGTATTGGGCAACGGATACCTACTTTTGGTCCTTTCGGTTTTGCCAATCGCACCCCTATTAAGCATCTGTGGCTAGTTGGTGACTCAACTCATCCAGGGGAAGGAACAGCTGGTGTTAGTTACTCTGCGCTTACAGTGGTAAGGCAAATTGGTGTTAATTCTAAGCGTTAGTAGCTTTTAGCCTTTGCACAGGCGTAGCAGTGGTGAATTAATAGATAATCTAATCATGGTGAGAACACAGACTAGATTTGCCGAAATTATCCATTTGTTTTTTATATTTTTCAGGCGATCGCATTTCACCTAGCCGGATCAAAGTATCAATTCTTTAAAGGGAATACATGAATATTTAGTGTCAAATTATGAATGCGATCGCATTTATTAGATACACATAATAAATTTTCAATTCTTCCTGCGCTCAACTTTAATTCGTTTATTTGGGTCTTGCTTCCTCACCCAAGATAAGAATTTCCACATTTGCGGTTCGCTTTTTAATTTTTCTAGTGTATTCAGCTCTTGAGCCAACCGCGTATTATCAAATAAAGTATGAATTTGTCTGTGGCAAGCAGAACAGATATTAATTTTTGGACCGTGATGGCCATTTTTCTGTCTGGGGATCAGATGGTGAACTGTCACTTTCTCCACTTCCCTTTGGCATAATTCACAGTTCATATACTTTTACAAAAAATTGCAATAAAAATTTAGACTTAGGATGATCTTAAATAATTTTATATTTGCTAATCAAGTTATTAAGTAGCATCAGCTAAATGGTGGCTGTAACCAATTGGCAAGAGAAAAGTTAGGTAGATGCCAGCTATTACCATTCTTAGTTTAGAATGCGCTTGACGAGTATAAAAATATCCTGATATGGCACAAGCTCCTATCCCTGTAGTTGTTAACGGTGCTGCTGGCAAAATGGGTCGTGAAGTAGTCAAAGCAGTAGCACAAGCAGATGATATGACTTTATTGGGGGCAATTGACCGTGATCCTGAACATCAGGGTAAAGATGCTGGGGAACTAGCAGGTTTGGAACCCTTAGAAGTTCCAATTACCGATCAGCTAGAGTCGATGCTAGCGTTCGCAGCGCAGGAAAGACAGCTGGGAGTGATGGTAGATTTTACTCATCCGAGTACAGTTTACGATCATGTCCGGTCAGCGATCGCCTATGGTATCCGTCCCGTTGTTGGCACGACTGGCTTAAGTCCAGAGCAAATTTACGATTTAACTGAATTTGCCGATAAAGCTAGCACAGGCTGTCTACTTATCCCTAACTTCTCAATTGGAATGGTATTACTCCAACAAGCGGCAATTACAGCGTCTCAGTATTTTGATCATGTGGAAATTATTGAACTGCATCATAATCAAAAAGCGGATGCGCCAAGTGGGACGGCAATTCAAACTGCTCAAATGTTGGCAGAAATGGGTAAAACTTATAATCAGGCTGTGGTGGAGGAAACAGAAAAATTACCAGGAGCTAGAGGCAGTTTAGCTAAGGATGGCATTCGGATTCATAGTGTACGTTTACCAGGGCTAATTGCCCATCAGGAAGTGATTTTTGGGGCAGCAGGTCAAATATATACTCTGCGTCACGACACGAGCGATCGCGCTTGTTATATGCCAGGAGTGCTACTTGCAATTCGCAAAGTCCTCCAACTCAAATCTTTGGTTTATGGTTTAGAAAAGATACTGTGAGTTATTAACTCAAAATTTCATCATGTTGGTTCCACTCACGCGACAAAAATTTGAACAACTTATCCCCCGCATTGCTACTGGCGATCAGTACCGTTATTGCAGTGGAAAATCTCCAGATTTTTTAAGACGGCTGTTAATTTCTGTTGTAGCCGTAGTAGTGATTATTGTTTTGGCAATCCTCCTCGGACAGGGATTTAATCTTTTCAGCTTTTTATTAGGGACAGTTGCAGCGCTTTACTGGCTATGGGGACCTGTATTGTGGGCAAGTTTACGCAATGCAGAATACCGCCGCTACAAGTACAGTGGCTTCTTTCGGGGTCGAGTGCTGGATGTATTTGTGACGGAAGAATTAATTGGTAAAGAGGAAACAGTCAGCAATAGAGGTGATCTAGTAATTGTCGAAAACCGAGAGAGTAGGCTTAATTTAGAAGTCGGGGATGAAACAGGATTTACTACCGAGATCCAAGTTCCACTACGTCGGGAACATAATGCGATCGCTCCCAATCAAATTGTGGAAATGATTGTCCTCTCGAATAAACCAGATTTAAGTACCATTGCCAGAGTAACTGACGTTTTTATTCCTAGTCGTAATTTGTGGGTAAGTGACTATCCTTACCTGCAAAGGTTTATGTTTGTAGAAGTTAGTCGTCGCATCCGAGGCGATGCAGATCAACCGCGTCGTCGTTCTAAAAGAAAACCACGCCCTTCATCAAGAAAGTACGATAGATTAAATCTCTTAAATTAGACAAAAAATTAGAAAATTTTTAAGTTTGCTGAGGTAGCAAATTATTTAAACATTGTTTAAATAACTATGTAATGCTAGAAGTCATCTTACCCATCGTAAGCCATTTTGATTTTGGTATTGCAAGATATAAGCAGCATTTTTTCTTTCTAAATTAGATAGTAAATTATTAGGAAATGTTTTAGGTGAGTAGATAGGACGATACCAAGGTTGATTGTTAAAGTAATTTTGCAATTCCTGATTAACAAATTGGCGACCATGACGAGCAAAAATTGAATTTCTGATAATATCCAACTCAAAAGCACTTTTACCAGCTAAATCTGTGTCTGTAACTGATTTGTAAGCTAACCAAGAGTAATCTTGATCTTGAGCTAAGGTTGGTTTTGAAGTAATAGCTGCTGTGGTATCCAAATTATCATTTGAAGGAACTAAAGATGTGGGCTTTGATGTTGGTATAGTAGTAGCCTTATTAGCTTCTGGTGTTGGTGTCTGACTAGGAGTTTCTGTTGCTTGCGGCTTTTCAGGAGTTGTAACTGGAGACTGCTGTGCTACTGGAGTCGGGGACTTTGTAAGTAAAAAACCAATAATCACAGATGCACCAACTAAACCACCTATAAGCAGGCTGTTAATAGGAATCTGTCTATTGCGGCGAATTGTCGGCGGTGGGGTAACTGGAATTACCTGCTGAGGTGGAGTTGGAATTACTGTTGCCGGAATAGGTACAGGAGAAGATTGGATTGCATCTAACATCGCTTTAGCACTAGGGTAGCGATCGCGCACTTGAGGTTGAATCGCCTGTTCCAGCACTCCCCTTAGCTGCGAACTTACACTTGTAGCGTAGTGCTGCCAGATAATTTCCCCAGTTTGTGGTTCAGTTTCTAATTGTTGTGGCAATTTGCCAGTTAAAAGATAAATTGCTGTTAGTCCTAAACTGTACAAATCGCTGGCATATACAGGACGACCAGATGCTTGTTCCCCAGGCATAAATCCCGGCGTTCCAATCACAATTGATTTGGTGTTATTACTCTGAGATACTAAAGTAGCCATAGTTTCTCTAACTGCGCCAAAATCAATTAAAACTGGTTTATCATCCCAGTCCCGCAAAATTATGTTGTCCGGCTTAATATCTCGGTGGACGATGCGCTTACTATGGACATAATCAAGAACGGGCAGGATATTTTTAAGAATCTCTTTAACTAAACTTTCGCTTAACAGCCCTTCGTGTTGCACCTTATGGCTAAGAGTTTGACCCTCTATTAATTCTTGGACAAGATAAAACTGCCCTGCCTCTGCAAAGTAGCCGTACAACTTCGGAATCTGTTCGCTCTTGCCGCCTAGTTCTTCTAAAATTGCGGCTTCACGTTGGAACCGTTCTTGAATAAGTTGGTAAACTTGGGGCTTATTAGTAATTGGTTTAAGCTGTTTAATTACACAGCAGCGACGGGAAGGCATATGGGTATCTTCTGCAAGAAATGTCTTCCCAAACCCACCAACTCCTAGTTCTCGAATCAGGCGATAGCGATTGCTTAAGAGTGTCATTCCCAACTACGCGCAGTGTGTCAATATCCAAATACTACAAGCGCCAGCCTGCAAGGGCAAATCTTGGCAATAGCTAATACTGCATTGTTTGTAACTGTTAATCTCAGTTCAGTCACCTTTTAGCTTCAAGTTTCCGAAGCAGAAGAGCGATTAAGCACTGGTGATAGGTAAGCAACTAAAGCACCGATTAGAAAACCAGCGATATTCCGCACTAAAGGTAGCCAATCAGAAGTTCGCGTCACTACAGGACCAATACCAAAAGCAATGAATAAGATGCCCCACAGTGGTGAGAAAATTAAAGCCCATTGCCAAGCAAAAATTTGCCCTGGACGACGCGGTTGAGCCGCAAATCCACAAATAATTCCACCTACTATAGAAGTAATTAAGGTGAGAATCCACTGCTCTCGCGGTAGCCCTGGGACAACGCGGCAACCACCTTGACTTAAACAAGTTTTAATCGAGCCTAGTGATTGCAAAATTGATTGGTCTTCGCCTTCTTCGCGGACAAAGTACAGATTGCCGTAGCGTGTTTGCAACTCTACCCAAAAGGTACGCGGTAGCAACTGATAAACAGCATCGCCGACGTTGAAATTGAGAATATTACCACCGCGCGAGTCCGCAACAAGCAGGACGCTTTTATCATCTAGTCCCCAGAAATTTTTGACAGCTAAACCAGGTGTACGGTCATATTGAGTCAAAACTCGCAGTTTCCAGCCTGTTTCAGCTTCAAATTGACTTAGTTCTTGAGCAAGGCGCTCTTCTTGAACGCTGGTTAGAGATTTAGCTAAATCAATAATTGGGGTTGGAGTGTCGGGCAGTAAGTCAGGATTGTTGTAAGCCAGTGCTGGAGGAGCAAATATCCCCCAAACTGATCCTGCTAAGAAGAATGCTATCAGGGATGCTAGAAGTTGTCGCCAGAAAAAACGTTGCATAGGTAAATGAATAAAAAGCTCAAATTTGAATTTCAGCTAGGATTTTTCATTGTAAAGAGCGGTAGATAAATTTTCTTTACATTTGTTTACTTTAAGCTAATTTAGGTAATCTTAGACAATTTTAGATTTTAGTTTTTGGGTCTTAGGCTCTGAAGCTCCTGCAAATAAACAGTTGCAGCAATTTAATTTTTAGAGGGATAGGGTGGGGAACGCCCAAATTATAAGTAAAGGTTCTGATAAAGGACATGAGGGACAAAGAGATTAATGAGACTTGTCCTAATTCATCTACTCGTCTAGTGGCGCTGGCGGCGCTTCAAAATCTAGCACACCATCTGCTGAGTCATGCCAATTAGCAGGCTCCTCATGTGAGGTTTGGGGATCTTTAAAGTTATTTTTATAAGTGTAGTACGGTGATGATGTCGAGTAATTCTCCTCTACAGAGGTTAACGCCTCCAGAGACGCTGGGCGATCGCGTAACTGCATCCGACGACGATTAGACGGAGTGCGTGTCAGAGTTTTCCAAGCTGCTTTTACCCCAGTCAAAACGCTGCGGGTGCTGCTCTCTACCTTTTGAGCTTTCTTAACAGCGCTATCAAGAGTTTGATCTACTTGTTGAGCAACCTGAACCGCACTTTTAACACCATCACTAGCATCATCAGTTAATTCACTGATCTCTAAGCCTGTTAAGCGGATTGCTTCTAAAGTAGGCGGTAAGTCGCGTCTTAAAGTATCAAACAGCTTTTCAGCGCTACGAGCTGCTCGCGCTAGTTCTTGTAAAGCGGGTATTGCAGCCACCAAAACCGCCGTTAAACTAACAGCAACTAACAGAATCGACAGTCCGAGCCAAAATAAAGGGTCAATCACAGGATGCGACCTATAAGCTATCTAAAAGGGGTGGGTGTGTTTGGTGGGGGTTCAATCTCTTGATTGAGTGCTTGGCGCTCCTGCTGACTTGCTTCTATGCCAGCTGCGATCGCTTCCCGTAATCGATCTAAAGTTTCATCCCAGTTGCGTAGTGCGGATTCAGAGAGGCGATCTGCTTGCAGTTGCACACTGGTTGATAAATCTTCCGCTAATTCTGGCAAGGCATCAGCAGACTTTTTTAATATTTGCCGTGTTTCTCTACCACTGCGCGGAGCCAGTACCAAGCCTGTAAGGGTTCCAATCGCAGCACCTAATAACACTCCACCAATAAATACTCCAGAACGGTTTGACATATTCGCGTCTTTCTCCTTACACCCATTCTAGGTAGGTTTTATTGCCTTGCACGACAGTAACAAGTATCCGCTAGGAATGCCACTACACTTTTAGGCATCCTCATCGATAAAATTTGGATTTTGCCAAAGCTTTTGGCAAAAATCTGGCACGTCGTATCAAACGCGATCGCTGCCAAATTTGCTTGCCAACACCAAGGAGAGTTAAAACCTGCTGTATTCGTAGGAGTTTGAGATCCAATGGTAGGGAACCTTGACCCAGTTGATGAATGCTAATCTGTATTGTATAGATAGCTTCGGGTGTTCCACTTAGCCCTGCAAGAATACTCTGCTCATAGTTAGATAAGGCATCTGCTAGCTGTGCGAGTTGCGATCGCAGTTGCCAAACGCTCCAAGCTCCATACATCAGCATCAGAGCTAGAGCTAAGTTAATAACTATAACTACTATTACCATTGCTTACTAAAATTAATTTACTTAATAATAAACTTGGCAATTCACAAGAGCTAAAAGCATTGGCGTATTATATGTTTATTAATTATTTTAGTTACTATTTATTTTTTCTAGGCAATTTAGTACCCATTTCTGTGAGAGCTGAGAAGATGAGATAGCCAATAAGTATGCTAACGCTAACTAGAAAAACCAGTAAGTCATTATCCATTGTGCTGGAGGGGTAGTAGTCTACATTATTTAATATCCACACTAGAGCAACTTTTGCTGTAGTCGCTAGTTTTTAAGATACTTGACCTGATGCTCATCTTCAAATTTTGGGCAATTTTTTTGGCGCTACCTTCTACTTTTAATTTCTAGAACCTAATATATGTTGAAATATCAGAGTGGTAAAATACTTTTTTAGTATGAGTACACTAGATGTCACTCTCTCAATAGAGATAGCTCAACGCATTAGCACTAATTCTCCTAACTGCTTTGATAACGCTTATCAAGCCGCACTTGTAACCGTAGATTCAATGTATGTCCAAGGTTTTTTGGTTGCCGCAGTTGAGCCTTATGTACCCATTGAGTATGCCTGGATAGAAATTGAGGAGCGAATCATCGATCCAACTCTGCTGTACTTGCACAAAAATCAGCAAGAACTTTATTACTTTCCAGCACAAAGTTTAAGCGTTCAGCAACTTACCCAAGCAATAGAAGAAGCACAAGAAGATTATCCCGAGGACGATCCACTGCCTATTTATGGTATGCCACCTTACGACTATTACGGTGAAGTTATGTTGGGCGGCACTGAATACTCAGCAGCCTATAGCGCCGCGATCGCCAAGTGCCAAGAATTAAATAGCAAATAATGTATCCCACTTCTGTCAGTTTCCGAAGATAATGAATAGAAGAATGGAAAGATAAAACTCTATA
>ERZ501023.12-NODE-12-length-81433-cov-6.701246_pt1 | contig 81433 bp, 74 predicted proteins | sample MGYA00248839_ERZ501023 | MGnify/ENA primary metagenome ERZ501023 (study PRJEB25958, sample SAMN03398596) | human skin metagenome | study: EMG produced TPA metagenomics assembly of the Human Skin Microbiome Metagenome (human skin metagenome) data set.
GTGGAGATATTACACATCCAAATGTATTTATAGATTTATATTCAGCAATAAAAAAGTAAATATAAGTGATATTTCAAGCTCCAAGAGTTCTGCTCGAGGAGCTTTTTTGTATGCGTTATTACGGCATTTAAGACTACTAATTTTAGCTTAGATTCTTCACCTAATCTAATGTTTCAGTAAGCTTTGATAAACATCAAAATGCGCTTTAGCGATGCTCTGCCAACTGAAATTTTGCATAAATATCCGACTATCGACACTCATCTGCATCCGCCGCTCTGAATTAGTTAGCAAATCTAACAAACTAGCTGCTAGCGCCTCAATATCACGAGGCGGTACAAGTTGAATTGGGAGTTTGTCAGGTAAAGATGTATTGTGCTGCGTTGCTATAAGTGGTAATTCGTGAGCCAAAAGAGCTAGCAGAGAACCACTCTTAAGCGTTACGCCATGATTAAACGGTAATACCCCGATATCGGCTCCAGCCAGATAATATGAAGCAGTTTCAGCACTTACGTACCCAGTTAAATCAACTACTCGGCTGAGATTTAGTTGAGCTATAAGTGTATGCAGCTGATCCCAGTATTGTTTTGCATCTTCACCGCCTAACGCCAGACTTTCAACTCCCCCAATTAGCAATAGACGCGCTTGAGGTTGAGTTGCTAGCACTTGTTTAAATGCTGGTAGCAGTGTTTCTAAACCTTTGACTGGGTGAAGGAAACCAAAAAAGGCAATTATTAAGGCGGATTGATTCCAGTTACATTTTTCGCGCAATATCTGTCGTGCTGTAGTACGTTCAATTGGTGCAACTTCAACATTGGGGGCGATCGCAATGGAGTACACTCGTTGACTAAGTTTTGGTAATCGTGCCTGAATTACTCTTTCAGCATCAACATTAGTTGTAACTAAGGCATTACTGAGGGTTAGTAAAAATCCATCTTCTTGATCCCACCAACCACGCTTCTGTCCCCACATCTTCAACCATTGAACTAGTTGCGGCGGGATGTTCTGGGGTTGCCACTCCCACCAGCCATACTCATGTACTGTAGTTACAATCTTGCCACCCCAGCCAGTCACTTTTAACAGCAGTGGCAGTAGGAAAATAGCACGTTCAAAATCGTAAGTTCCAGCAGCGTGTTGAATATGCAAAATGTCTGCACCGCTATTATGTATCGCACGTACCAAGGACGGTAATTCACCAAACTGCCAACTGTGGACTACGCCCTTCACCGTTGGCTCGTTAGCAACCGCAGCAGCTGGATAATTAGTGAGCACAATGGACTGAATACCGAGTTTATCTAAAACATCTCGCAGGCGAGCAGTGTAATCAGTAACCCCACAGCGTTCTGGTTGGTAAGTACCAGCAATTAAGGCAATAATCATTATTCCTTAGTCCTTAGTTCTTAGTTGCTAGTAGTATTTATTCTCCTGCATGAATCGTTGCGCCTTTTGCGAATACAAGATCGCGGCTATCTAGACAAAGTGTACCTTCGTACACTAATAGCCGAATTTTAAGGTCAGTCCGCGCACCATCCGGACTAGCCTTCGGCAAGCCGCAAAGCGTCTACGTTTGTCTAGCCCTGAATTCCATTCAGAGGACATTCGTGCAGGAGGTCTATTATTTATCCGGTTTATATCCCTAGTGTGGTAGGGGTTAATACTCTGAATATATAATTCTCGCTAAAGTGGGAAGAATTAACTAATAACTAATGATTCTTTAAAAGTTCCAGTCCAGCTGTTACTACTTCCTCTGGAGGAATATCTAAACATTCCAACTGGTAAGGACAGGTAAAAGCATAACAAGGACTACAAGCAGTAGGACGGCGGAGGAGTCGTGATAAAGTATGGCGTGGTCGCCATTGAGACTCGTACTCTGTGCCAGCAAACATTACAACAGTCGGAGTGCGTGTAGCATCAGCTATGTGCATTGTAGAAGTGTTATTGGTCAATACTAATTGAGCATTAGCAATAAAAGCCGCTAATTGCGACAGTGTCGTAGTACCGATCGCATCAATTTTCCAAGGTGCGATTTTTTCTAGTAGCGCGGCGGAGCGATCGCGGTCTTTTGGCACACCCGTCACTACAATCGGATAATTAGTAATTTCAGCTAGCTGCCGTGCCGCAATAGCAAAGCGCTCACTATCGTAGTTACGCGATTGACAACTTGTCCAGGGATTCAGCAGGATATACGGTGTATCCGCTAACCCATGTTGCTCTAACAATAGGGTTGCTTCTGCCTGATTAATTCCAATGCCTAGACTGCGATCGCTTACTTGAAAACCAACTGCCTCAACTAAGCGCAAATTCCGCTCTACTTGATGAATTTCATCTGGTGCAGCTCCAATCTCTGTCGTCAGCACACCACTCCCCAATTCTTTAGATTCACCCAGCCTTAGCTTAATACCAGCTAAATAACTTAAAAATCCAGCAGGATAAGGACTTTGGCTGAAGCTACTAAAAATAATTGCTCCATCAAAGTGGCGATCGCCCAAAGTTTTCACTAGTTCCCATTCCCGCGCCGGATCAAATTCCAGTTTTCCCAAATCCTGCCACAACACCCGCCAAGGCAAAACTTCATCCACCCAAGGTAATAATGCTGCCGCCTGCGCTCCCCCTGGACTCGCCATTAATGTCAAACGACTGTCAGGCAAATTCTCTTTAATTGCCCGCAAAGCCGGGCTAGTCATAATTACATCCCCAATATTATCCAACCGCATCACTAGGATATTATGCGCCTTAGCCCACCCATTTTGTAGAGATTGAGAAGATATCACTGTATCCCTCCCCTTGTCCCCTTGTCCCCTTGTCCCCTTATCTCCTTGTCCCCTTGTCCCCTTATCTCCTTGTCCCCTTGTCCCCTTGTCCCCTTATCTCCTTGTCCCCTTGTCTCCTTGTCCCCTTGTCTCCTTGTCCCCTTGTCTCCTGTCTCCTCTTTGACTGCTTGAATATGCAAAGCTGCATTTAGGAGCGATCGCGTGTATTGATGTTGGGGGTGCTGAAATACAGCTTGAGAAGCGCCAGATTCCACAAGCTTGCCTGCATACATTACGCCCAGGCGATCGCAGTATTCCCCCACTAGAGCCAAATCGTGAGAAATCAATAATAGTGCCATTTCGCGTTCGCGGCACAGTCTCGTAAGTTCCTTTAATATTTGAGCCGCAACCGTGACATCCAAACTCGTAGTCGGTTCATCAGCAACAATTAGCTTGGGTTTGAGGAGAAGGGCGAGTGCGATCGCTACTCGTTGGCGCATTCCGCCACTAAATTCGTGTGGGTATTGATTCCAGCGATTTGCCTCAATTTTCACAGCGTCTAAAGTAGCCAGTGCTTCTGCCTTTGCTTGCGGGAACGACAAATGCGGTTGATGCGCCTTGAGTGTCTCAATACAGTGTTTGCCAATTGTCATCAACGGATCAAGCCGTGTCATCGGATCTTGAAAAATCAGCGCTACTGCTTCACCGCGAAATTGTCTTAGCTGAGTCGGCGTTAGATCAAAAACTGACTTTCCGGCAAACGTCACCTGTCCCTCAATTTGCGTCGAGGCTGGCAACAACCGCATCGCGGCTCGTCCTAGTGTAGATTTGCCACAGCCCGATTCTCCAACTAATCCCAGCCGTTCGCCTGCTGCCAAAGTTAAAGATACGCCATCAACTGCCCAGTTTAATTTTTGATCCTGGCGTTGCGGATAAGCGACTTTAAGATTATCGATCCAAAATAAGGCTTTACTCATATTCAGCTATCAGCTACCAGCTATCAGCTTGGAGATTTTAGATAGATACTGTAACAGATTAGAAGTCCTTACAATTGGAGAATTGCCTCGCAGTATCTTTGTAAGGTTTTTAGGCGATCGCTGATTTGCAATTGTCTTGTGTTAGCCGTTTCCTTAGCCTTTGCTGCTTGTAAAAATCTGATGTCCATCTCCAACAGCCGCAGTTGTTTACTTATTTCTGTTTGATAAGAGCGTATTCGTGATTGCGTGTCTTGATTCAAATCACTAGTATCCAAACTGAGAATTTGCTGCTGAAAGAATTGTTGCGCTGCCAAGAATTTTTGGTACAGCCCAGACGCATCTATAGGGGTATCACCTTTTTGCAGCTGCTGTAAAACTTCGGATAATTTTAAGTAGCATTGGTGATGAATATCGGGCAACATTTAACACCTTCTTAAGATAGTATTAATGTAAAGAATTTTGTCTTACAGCATCAAGCTTATTTAATCGCTGTAGCTCCATGCTTTTAACCGAGTTTGCAGTTAATGCAGTTTCTATTCCGCAATAATTTTCGCAACTGCGTTTGGTGTTTTATTACAGTGAACGCGCGATCGCGATCCAACCAGATAGGTATTAATAGTTGACTCATTTGGCATACTACAGGCTTAAGTGTCATGGACTATGCTACTGTTACTTTCTCTCTACGCTCAATTGCCGCCCGACCCTATGAACGCCCTTGCTTCGACTACCACCCCCACCACCACTTCTTTTGAGTGCGCCCTTCCTGACTGGCTACAAACCTGCTTAACTACCGACTCGACTGATAGTGGACTAATTTGTCAGGCGTTTGAATTTGCTTACCAACTGCATCAAGGTCAGTATCGCAAGTCAGGAGAATCATACATTTGTCATCCCGTTGCGGTTGCTGGTTTATTACGCGATTTGGGGGGTAGCGGGGCAATGATCGCTGCTGGGTTTCTCCACGATGTTGTTGAAGATACTGAAGTCACCCTAGAAGATATAGAACAGCGCTTTGGTGCAGAAGTACGGCAATTAGTAGAAGGTGTTACCAAGCTTTCTAAATTCAACTTCTCTAGCAAAACCGAAAGTCAAGCCGAGAACTTCCGTCGGATGTTTTTGGCAATGGCGCAAGATATCCGCGTAATTGTAGTTAAGCTGGCAGATCGTTTACACAATATGCGGACGCTAGAACATTTAGCTGATGAAAAGCGCCGCCGTATTGCTCAAGAAACACGAGATATTTTTGCTCCGTTGGCTAATCGGTTGGGGATCGGACGAGTTAAGTGGGAATTGGAGGATTTGGCGTTTAAGTACCTAGAACCAGAGGCTTATCGTCAGATGCAGGAGTTGGTAGCCGAAAAACGCACAGATCGAGAAGCAAGACTCGCAAAAGTTACAGAAATTTTAAGGGCTGGTTTAGAGCAATCGGGGATTGGGTACATTGACATCAACGGTCGTCCGAAGCATCTTTATGGGATTTACCAGAAGATGCAACGGCAGCAAAAGGAATTTCATGAAATTTACGATCTAGCAGCAATTCGGATTATTGTTCAAAATAACGATGAATGTTATCGCGCTCTAGCAGTTGTGCATGATTCTTTTCGACCGATCCCAGGACGATTTAAGGATTATATTGGTCTTCCCAAGCCTAACCGCTATCAATCGTTGCACACTGCTGTTGTTGGTCTATCTGGTCGTCCGTTAGAGGTGCAAATCCGCACTTTGCAGATGCATCAAGTGGCTGAGTATGGCATCGCGGCGCATTGGAAGTACAAGGAAACCGGAAGCAGTAGCCAGCTAGCTCCTGGGGACGAAAAGTTTACTTGGCTGCGGCAGCTTTTAGAATGGCAAAGTGACCTCAAAGACGCGCAAGAATATCTAGAAAGCGTTAAAGACAATTTATTTGAAGATGATGTTTATGTTTTTACTCCTAAAGGCGATGTAGTTTCGCTTAATCCGGGTTCAACACCAGTTGATTTTGCTTATCGAATTCATACGGAAGTAGGCAACCATTGTTCCGGGGCGCGAGTGAATGGACGCATGGTAACGCTAGATACGCCGTTGAAGAATGGCGATATTGTCGAAATCCTTACCCAGAAGAACAACCGTCCAAGTTTGGATTGGTTGAACTTTGTGCGGACATCGGCGGCAAAGAATCGGATTCGGCAGTGGTATAAGCGATCGCGTCGCGAAGAAAATGTGGCGCGGGGACGTGAGTTATTAGAAAAGGAACTTGGTAAAACTGGCTTTGAAGCTTTATTGAAGTCGGAACCGATGCAAAATGTCGCGGAACGCTGTAATTATCACTCAGTTGAAGATTTACTCGCTGCCTTGGGTTACGGCGAAATAACATTAAACTTGGTGTTAAATCGCTGGCGAGAAATAATTAAGGCACAGCAACCAATCGCTCCCGCACCGGAAATTCTGCCCCCAACTTCTGCCAAGACACAGCGCGAAGCACCTCTACCCAGTTCACGTTCTAGTGAATCGCCGATTGCTGGAGTAGAAGGACTACTATATCACCTAGCTGGATGTTGTAGCCCGATTCCTGGGGAATCAATTATTGGTGTTGTAACACGCAGTAGTCGCGGAATTTCAATTCATCGCCAAGGTTGTCAAAATGTCGAGAGTGTGGAATGCGATCGCCTAGTACCTGTTAGTTGGAACCCCAGTCACTCGCGCAGAAATCGTCCCCAAACTTACCCGATTAATATTCAAATTGAAACAATTGACCGTGTTGGGGTATTAAAAGATATTTTGTCGCGTTTAACAGACAATAGTATTAACGTGCGGAATGCAAATGTCAAAACTTTCAATGGTAGTCAGCCAGCAGTAATTGACTTAGGAATTGAAGTTAGCGATCGCCATCAGCTCGAAAGTTTGTTCGCTCAAATTAAGAAAATGAGTGATATTCTCAACATCCGTCGCTTAGGACAGATTGATGAGTAGCAATATCTAACGTGGCATTCTTTAATAATTACTAAATTTTGGGATAGCGTATATAACCAAAAAACTAATGACCAATGACTAATGACTAGCGACTAATTACTTCATCTCTACTCGCTAAGACTGCCACGAGACGATAGCGATCATCCCTAATCCACTGTTTAAGCAAATTTATTTCTGGATTACATTCATAAGAAGTTAATAAATCAACTGCTTCTTTTAAGCTTTGATGTGTTTTGGCAGTAGTTTCTTGCGGCTTCACAGGTTGAGAAATTACTGTCAATACATTGTTAGCAATTCTTTTATTTTGTTTATTTTGTGCATCTAAAGGTGCAGCTACAACTGTATTTATAACTATTTTTGGTATTGCTATCTGGCGATTTATTTGATTTGAACTATTTATATCTTTTCCTACTAGTTCCTGCTGATCATTTTGCTTTTGGTCAACACTAGCACCAATATTCTGTTTATGTATGTTCAAAGACTTTGTTTCCACGCTATCACTCAACGTAGACGTATTAACAGGTTTTTCCTGTAAGGTAACTCCTTCTACAGAAGCTCCTGTAGCATTTTTAAAATTAATGTATTGCCGCCTAAAAACTGAGCGAAAATTACTTTTCGTAACTTCTTCTTGAAATACTTTTGAAAGTAGTTTCCAGAGTTTATATCCAACATCTTTAATGTAATTGGCGTTATATCCAGAAATTTCTGCCATTTCTAAATAAGTTTGTCCTAGCCAGGATTGGCGGAACACTAGCTCCTGGATATCATTTAAAAATTTTTGTTTTAGAGCTGTATCTAAAACAAGTAATGCTTCTTCAATATTCATCTGTGAAGCTAGTTTTAAATATCATCTTATTGTTCATAGTTTATCCTTACTCCACTGACCTCAAATCAGTGAGGTTACTTAATTTGAATGGTGAAAAAGAATAATTTTAAAAACTTCTGACTTTTTCTAACTTTTTCTGGCTAGTAATCTTCAGCGAATCCACTTAAATTTGATTTAACAACCAAAGCAAGTCGAGCGGAATACACCGAAAGTAAAGATAAATCTATCAGATCAAAATTTAAAGATTGTACTTGCCCTCGGTAATATCCCTGACCTGGGAAAACAAACAGCAAAAGCATTAATAAGTAGTTCGTAAGTTAATAGCCAAACTGAACATTAATTAGAAAAATTAGGAGTAACAAAAATGGCAATTTTTAATGGCACAACAGGTATTGACATTTTAGATGGCTCTTTGTTAAATGACACTATTTCCGGTCTTGAAGGTAACGACGTTCTCAGTGGTCTAGCTGGAAATGACATTATTAAGGGTGATGCGGGTAACGACATCCTTAATGGTGGAACAGGTAGTGACAATCTTTCTGGTGGTGCAGGGCTTGACACGCTGCTTGGCGATATTGGCAATGACATCCTTGATGGCGGCGGCGCGAATGACTACCTAGATGGTGGTGCAGGATTGGATAATTTAATTGGCGGTGCTGGAAACGACACGCTGCTTGGCGGTGGGGACAATGACATCCTAACTGGTGGTGATGGTAGAGACAGCCTTAACGGTGGCGCTGGTAATGATCGCTTGTTTGGTGATGCTTCCAATATTATTGACAGCACTGGAAATCAAAACGATTATTTGTTTGGCGCTGGCGGCAATGACGTTCTAGATGGTTGGATTGGTGATGATACCCTTGTTGGTGGTATTGGTGATGACGATTTAATTGGCTATGCTGGCAACGATTCTCTGGATGGAGGTGACGGTAATGATAGTCTGTATGGCGAGATGGGCAGTGACACGCTAACAGGTGGTAATGGTGCAGATTCCTTTACTTTATACTCTCCCTACTCGTCTGCTACGATTACAGACTTCCAATGGCAGCAAGGAGACCAAATTTTAATTGACACTAGTTGGTTCTACGGAGAAGATTTTACGTTCGATAGTGGTAGTGGTGCTTTGTTCTACGAAGATGTATTTGGCGGTGGTGCTACAGTTCAGGTTGCGTCTCTACAGCCAGACTCAGGCTTTGATATTGGTCGTGACATGATTTTTATGTAGATGCGTATTAAGTCAATTGCAACTGAAAGTGAACGGTACTCCGCTTTTGAAAAGCGGAGTCAGAGCGTTCACCCGTTTCCCGGGTTTAAATATTTTGGGGTAATCTGAATCAAGGTTGCCCCATTTTAGTTTGATCACTAGGGCGATCGCATCAGCTATATAGCAATCCTACCTAAGTTGTGAAAAATATTTGTTTAAACGAACCGCCTTCACGGAGTGTAGCGTAGCGTTTAGTCACCAAGAACACTAAGAAAGAAGGAGAGGATTTTATAAATCATTTAGGACTGCTATATAACCTTGTCAACGCTGTAGTCAAAAGATGCTAATTTTGCCTATAAGTAGCATCAGTAGCAGATATTTTTAGATTTGGTCGTCCTAAACAAGTAAGGATTTATGTCGTCATCTGTGTAGCCTTCAAGGCGAAGCGCCTACATCTATGGTTACTTAATTATTACGTCTTGATCACTACCATATATTTTTGTTGTCTGGATGTAATATTCTTTTGAAAAATATTAGTTTTAAGGCTATTTAAAGGTTATTGATGCAGGACGATATTTTAATTACTAGCTGCTAACATTTATCTATCAAAAGAGTTAATAAATTAATAATTTCTTTATTTTATTGCTTTACTTAATCTTCATAATCAAATCCTCAAACTTCACGAACACTTTATATATTTATCCTCCTAAAAGTAATAAGTTTATAGTGTTGGTTAAGTTCAGTAGAACCTCGTAGTTCTCCTCTAGGAGCAAGCTTAGTGCTAAACCTGGTAGGCAATCTGCTATATCAAACTGACACAATATGAGTAGTAATACTCATATTAAATGGAGAAACCAACCTCAAAATCACATTCTGTAGTTAACAGTTAAACCTAGATAAATTTGGCAAATTAGGTTGAATCTATTATTTTAGTAGCGCTTTTTAGCATTGCTAATTACCAGATATTTTCAGCAGTTTTTTGCAGTGTTCACTTTAGTTTAGGCTGAATTACTGTAAACAATTATCTAATTTAACTGTAAAAGTACGGATTGTGAAATTGAAAGGATGAAGCATTACATAGGCTACAGCAACGCCCCACATTAACTACTAACAGGAGATATAGATATGGCAACTATATATGGAACAACAGGCGCTGACACCAGAAATGGCACTGCGGGAAATGACACTATATTTGGTTGGGCAACAGGCGGTAATGCTAATAGTTTGTCTGGTAACGATACTTTAGATGGTGGCGCAGGCAACGACAGTATTTTGGGCGGCACGGCTAATGATATCCTCTACGGCGGATTAGGTTTAGATACCCTACGTGGTGGTGCAGGTAACGATAATCTTAAAGGCGACGACGGTAACGACAAGCTGTTTGGGGAAGCGGGTAACGATACTTTAGGTGGTGGAAAAGGTAACGATAGCCTAGACGGTGGCGCAGGCAATGATATTTTGTATGGCGGCAGTAATGATGCTGGCAACGACTATTTATTTGGCGGCGACGGTAACGACAAGCTTCTGGGTGAAGCAGGGAATGACACGCTTGATGGTGGCTTAGGGATCGATACTTTAATCGGGGGAACTGGTAACGATACTTATATTATTGACAGTAGGACTGACACGATTACCGAAGCTGTTAATTCAGGTATAGATACCGTACAGTCTTCTGTAAGCTATACGCTAGCTAGTAACCTGGAGAACCTAACGCTGACGGGTGGCGCAAATGGTACAGGCAACAGCCTCAAAAACACTATTAATGGTAACGAGGGTAACAACTCTCTATTTGGTGGCGGCGGCAATGACACTCTTTATGGCGGCGGTGATTCCTTTGATGAAGATATCTTTGGCTACTCTGAGTCAGGCAATGATAGCTTGTATGGTGGGGATGGCTTCGACTATTTATATAGCGGCACAGGTGACGATAGGCTAGATGGCGGCGCGGGTAACGATACTCTTGATGGCGGCGCTAACAATACAGATCATGGCTCAGGTAGTGACACTTTAGACGGCGGAGCGGGTAATGATATTCTAGATGGTCGCTCAGACAATGACATTCTGTTTGGTGGTGCAGGCAACGATACTCTAGACGGTGGCTCACCGGAAGCCTGGAAGCCGGGATTATATGATTCATCCGGCAACGACACTTTAGATGGTGGCGCAGGCGACGACATTCTTGATGGCAACACAAACAATGACATCTTGTATGGTGGCGCTGGTAACGATACTCTCAATGGTGGTTCAAACTTCACTTACAGCGATGATTTTGGATCTGAAACATACGTCATCAATTCAGGCGATGACTCTCTATATGGCGGTAGTGGTAATGACTCGCTAAATGGCGGCGAAAATCAAGACAACTTGAATGGCGGCGCTGGCACTGATACCCTCACAGGTGCTAGTGGTGCTGATAGATTTTACTTTGATGCTCCTAGTGATGGCATTGATATTATTACCGACTATGTGGTTGCAGAGGATACTATCTTCGTCTCTGCTGGTGGTTTCGGCGGTGGCTTAACTGCGGATGCTACGATTACGGCTGCTCAGTTCACGCTAGGTTCAGCAGCGAGTGATACTAGTGACAGGTTCATCTACAATCAAAGCACTGGCGGTTTGTTCTTTGACTTAGATGGTACAGGTGCGGCTGCTCAAGTGCAGTTTGCCCAGCTTTCTACTAATCTTGCCATGACCAATGCAGACTTTTTTGTTACTGGCTAAAGACGCTGTTCTAGAGTAACTATAACTTTTGAGGTTAATGATGTTGGGGCAATCTAATCTGGGTTGCCTCAATTCTTTTATAAAGAGGTTAGTTCTTCATCAATTAATGCGAAACATTATTTTAGAACAAGCGATCGCACATCCAACTTAAAATAAGCGATCCCATCTGTAACTGCATTCTCTGTGAGGCGATCGCACATCCAACTTAAAATAAGCGATCGCATCTTTAACTGCATTCTCTGTGAGGCGATCGCACATCCAACTTCAAACAAGCGATCGCCCTATACTCTCTATCCAAAAAGAACCCTAGCTATGTTTAAGAAACTTAAAGAATAGCTCACTTGATAGCTTCATCTAATCTTCATCAATAAAGTATCCAACTTCACTAACACTTCATAAACTTCTCCTCATAAAAGTAATAAATTTATAGTGTTGGCGAAGGTTCAGTGAAACCACATAATTTAAGCTCTGACAAACCAGGGCAACCTAAAGTCAGGCAAGTTATTAAATTAAACTGAAGAATTGCACTTACCATCAGCAATGCTAATCAAGAGTGCATCAGCCAACAAGACTAGATACGTTGCAGTTCTATTCCGTAGTTAATAGTTAAATATGACTAGTTTTGCGGCTAAATGAGTTGAACATATTTTTAGTAGCACTGATTAATGCTATTCAACAGCTTATCTTGGCTGATGATTGACACTATTATTCTTAATTTCAAATTCAATTAGTGCCAACAACAAAAACTTATCTGCTTTGACTAGGAATGCGGAATGGGGGAATTGAACTTATGGTTCATTACCCAGGCTGACAGCAACGCTGAAAATTAACTAGTAATAGCAGGAGTATGAATATGGCAATTATATATGGAACAACAGGCGCTGATAAAAGGAATGGCACTGCTGGTAATGACACTATATTCGGTTGGGCAAAAGGTGGTAATGCGAATAGTCCATCGGGTAACGACACTTTAGATGGTGGCGCTGGCAACGATAGTATTTTAGGTGGTACGGGTAATGATGACTTGTACGGCGGATTAGGTTTAGATACGCTGCGTGGGGGTGCAGGTAACGATAATCTTAAAGGCGACGACGGTAAAGACAAGCTGTATGGAGAAGCGGGTAACGACACTCTAGGTGGTGGCAAAGGTAATGACACCCTTTACGGTGGTGCAGGCAATGATATTTTGTATGCTGGCACTGATGATGCTGGCAACAACTACCTCAATGGTGGCGTAGGTAACGATACCCTAAATGGAGGGCTTGGTGATGACATCCTCATTGGTGGAGATGGCTTCGACCTCCTCGTTGCTGGTATTGGTAGAAACCAAATTTCGCCTGCTGCTAGCGATGCCTTTTCTGGCAACAACTACCTCAATGGTGGCGCAGGTAACGATACCCTAAATGGAGGGGTTGGTAATGATACCCTCATTGGTGGAGACGGATTCGACCTCCTCGTTGCTGGTATTGCTACAGACACAGATTACGGTTTTTTCGGTTCCGATTCTGGCAACAATTACCTCAATGGTGGGGACGGTAACGACACCTTGAAAGGAGGGGTTGGTAATGATACCCTCATGGGCGGGAGGGGCAATGACTCTCTTGTTGCTGGTGTTGGTGAAAGCGACACCTCCTTTTTTTTACGTGATATTTCTGGTAGCAACTACCTCGATGGTGGCTTAGGTAACGATACCTTGAAAGGAGGGGTTCGTAATGATACCCTCATTGGTGGAGACGGATTCGATCTCCTCGTTGCTGGTATTGGTACAAACTCAGGTTTCGATTATAGCTATTCCACTTCTGGCAACAATTACCTCAATGGTGGGGACGGCAATGATACCTTGAGTGGAGGGGTTGGTAATGATATCCTCATTGGCGGGGACGGCAACGACTACCTTGCTGCTGGTGTTGGTAGCTTCGACTCCGAGTATTCCTTTAGCTTTAGCTTTTCTGGCAACAATTCCCTCATTGGTGGAGACGGCAACGATACCCTGAGTGGAGGGCTTGCTAATGACACCCTCACCGGTGGCGCTGGTAACGATAGCTTTATATTCAACAAAGATACCTTTACATACAACACAGAACTTGACTCCCGTTATCTTGACTCCCTTAATACTTATTTAGGTCAGGATACAATCACCGACTTTCACAAAGTTGCTGGTGATACTGATAAAATTGCGTTGAGTAAGCAAGCCTTCACTGCGATCACAAGTGTTGTTGGTAATGGATTTAGTAAGGCTAGTGAGTTTGCCGTCGTTGCTAATGATGCTGCTGCTACCACTAATAAAGCCTTCATCGTTTACAGCCAGGGGACAGGAAGCCTGTTCTACAACCAGAATGGAGCTTTAGACGGTTTAGGAACAGGGGCGGAGTTTGCCACGCTTACGAACAATCCTTTGCTGGCTGCGACTGACTTTGTGATTCAAGCTTGAGGTAGCGGATATCTTAAAAGTGGGTTAGCCCTCCTCGTCCCTATTTTGAGAAACACTGGGGGCGGACAGTGTTTGTTGGACTGCTCCACTTCTTAAATACTTCCTCTGAGAGGTTGGTAATGTTGGGGTAGTCTAACCAAGGTTGCCCCATACTAAATCTCAAAGTTACATAGCTTTTACTTAAAGGTAGAAAACTTAATATGCACTATCCGAAAAGTAGCTGAAGCAGACTGTAGAGTAAGTAGAGCTTGAAGTGCAAAAACTTATTGTTTAACTATGGCAGCATAGTTATAAATATTGCTAGATAAAGAATCGTTAAGTTCTTTTAAAAGAAAGAATGGCAAAATTCTGTTATGACACAAATTTTGCAGATTGGGAACAAAGTAATTCAGGCTGATCAGATATTGCCGTTGTTGAGTCGTTATCAATTAATGCCTCAATTTCTGCGAAATCTCATTATCGATTCTGCGATCGCAGATATAACCTGCACAGACGAGGAACGCCAAACAGCTATACAAGAGTTTTGCCAACAGCAGCAAATTCCTACGCCACAAGCACAGGAAGCTTGGCTGCAAAAGCAGAAAATGACGCTAGCACAAATGGAAGACTTAGCAGTACGCCCAGTGCTGTTAGAAAAATTTAAAATTGCCACTTGGGGACGGAAAGTAGATACTTATTTTATGAGTCGCAAAACTACCTTAGACCAAGTAGTTTATTCCCTGATTCGCACTAAGGATATGGGACTAGCTCAAGAAATCTATTTTCGGATTCAAGAAGGAGAACAATCTTTTGCTCACTTAGCCCGTGAATATTCTCAAGGATCAGAAGCTCAAACAGATGGTTTATTAGGACCAGTACCACTTAGTCAGCCGCATCCAGCTATTAGTAAATTATTGTCTGTCAGCAAACCCGGACAACTCTGGTCGCCGCGTCCGCTTGCGGAATGGTTTGTTATTATCCGTTTAGAAAAGTTATTACCTGCACAGCTAGATCAATCAATGCGACGGCGCTTGCTGAACGAATTGTTTGAAACCTGGCTGCAAGAGCAAATTCAACAAGTTAACCCGTTGTAATCTATTTGTCCTGTCCTATGGCTCAAGGCGTTTCGCAGATACCAATTCAAGATTTTTTGGCTGAAACTAGCCCCTTTAACCAACTGGGAGGAGATGCCTTGCAAGCAATGGCGGCAAAATGCCAGCTGGTACGCTATCGCATTGGTCAGCCGATCCTAGTACGGGAAAAAATGCCCGCCTATATAGCGATTATTTACCAGGGGCAAGCGCGATTGTTGGGCTATGACCAGCGTACAGAAATGCCTGTAAGTTTGCAATTAGCTGGTCAAGGTAAAGTTCTTGGTGCTTGTGGATTAGTGCGGGGAATACCTTGTGAAATAGCGATCGCCTCTACGGAAGTTGTTTGCATTACCTTAGCAGCTGAAGATTTTTTAGATTTGTTGGCAGCAGAACCATTATTTGGTGATACGTTTCGCAGTGGTTGTGCTTTGAGTGAAGTTTTTGAACTGCTAAGTGGTGAACTGCAACGCCGCGCCGATTTAAATGTCAACCTGAAAGAATTAGCACTCCAGGCTTGGCAAGATGCAGTTGTGGCAAATTTGCCCAAAGGAAAAGCGATTACTCACTTAGATCCAAATCTCGTTTGGCTGTTAAGTAGTGGCGCAATTACAGATTTGCCAGTAGGAAGTCGTGTGCCTCTAAATAACCAATTACGAGTTGGAGGAACACGCGGCGCACGGTTACTTGGTCTAAATCTTAATCTAGAAGCCATAACTCAAAATCAGGAATTAATTCAGGATACACACACTACAGAGGAAGTAAGCCAAGATTCAGGTAACGGTTCTTCCCCACATCAAGCAACGGGAAGCGTTCTTGATCCTACTGATGAAATTCCCTACGCACCAGATCGTCCACCAGACGCGCCTGCAGATCCTTATGCTGCCCGACCGAAATATCCCTTCGTGCGCGGACGAGGAGCAATTGATGCGCCGATGGCTTGCTTTCAAATGTTGAGTCAGCATTTTGGCGTGCCATTTCGCCGTGATGTAATTCGGAAAGTGTTGCAGAATCAGTTAAAAACAACAGAAACTATATCTCTACAAGCTTGCGGGGCGATCGCCGAGATGATGGGAATGCGCGCCCAATTAATTCAGGTACCCGCTACAGCTGTTAACCGCCTCAAAGCTCCCGCGCTAATTCGCTATTTCGATTCTTTTGCCATACTTTACAGTATTACAGAACAAGAATTAGTGCTGGCAATCCCCGAACAAGGTATTCGCCGCAAAAAACCAACAGATTTTGCTGAAGCCTGGGGAAAAGAAGGTCAAGTATTACTGTTGCAGCCTTCACTAAATAACTTTAAAGAAAAGTTCAGTTTGCGGTGGTTCTTGCCATCTATTTATCGCTACCGCAAAGTTTTAATAGAAGTATTAGTTGCCTCACTGTTTGTGCAGCTTTTTGGTTTAGCGAACCCAATTATTACCCAAGTAATTATTGATAAGGTACTGGTACAACGCAGCCTTGATACTTTAGATGTTTTAGGTATTTTCTTACTAGGAGTAGCAGTATTTGAAGCACTTTTAACGAGTCTACGGACTTATTTGTTTGTTGATACTACGAATAGAATTGATGTTAGCCTTGGCTCCGAAGTAATCGATCACTTACTGCGTCTACCGCTAAATTATTTTGATCACCGCAGAATTGGGGAACTAGCCGGAAGAATTAATGAACTCGAAAATATCCGCCAGTTTCTTACTGGTACTGCTCTTACAGTAGTTTTAGATGCAGTGTTTTCAGTAATTTATATTGTAGTCATGGTGTTTTATAGCTGGCTATTAACACTTGTGGCTCTAGCAACAATCCCTTTGTTTGCTGTATTAACTATTTTTGTATCTCCGATAGTGCGGCGGCAATTACAAAAGAAAGCTGAACGCTATGCCGATACCCAATCTTATTTAGTTGAAGTTCTTTCTGGGATTCAAACAGTTAAAGCGCAAAACATTGAGCTAAAATCACGCTGGAAGTGGCAAGAAAGGTACGCCAAATATATTAATGATGGTTTCCAGAACGTCCTCACATTTAGCACTGCTAGTTCAATTAGCGGCTTTTTAAATAAATTTTCTGGACTATTACTGTTATGGGTGGGCGCACATTTAGTCTTAGCAAATGAATTAACGTTAGGACAGTTAATTGCTTTCCGAATTATTGCTGGTTACGTAACAAGCCCACTTTTACGATTGATTCAACTGTGGCAGAACTTCCAAGAAACAGCTTTATCAATTGAACGACTTGGCGATGTTTTGGATGCACCCCAAGAAGTTGATGAAGCCAATCGGGATAATATTCCAATGCCAGAAATTAAAGGCAAGGTCAAATATGAGGAGCTTTCGTTTAGTTTTAACTCCAATGGACCTTTACAGTTAGTTAATATTAATTTGGAAATTCCTGCTGGTGCATTTGTTGGTATTGTTGGGCAAAGTGGTTCTGGTAAAAGCACGTTAGCGAAATTACTACAACGGCTTTATGAGCCGAAAACAGGGCGGATTCAAATTGATGATTATGACATTAGTAAGGTAGAACTGTATTCACTGCGTCGGCAAATTGGTGTAGTTTTGCAAGACACACTACTATTTAATGGCACAGTTCAAGAAAATATTGCTTTAACTAATCCTGATGCTAGTTCTGAGGAAATTATCGAAGCGGCAAAAATTGCCGTAGCACATGAGTTTATTATGTCTCTGCCGAATGGTTATAACACTGTAGTCGGAGAGCGCGGTTCTTCATTATCAGGGGGACAGCGCCAGCGAATTGCGATCGCGCGTACCGTCTTACAGAATCCTAAATTGCTGATTTTAGACGAAGCAACCAGCGCCCTAGACTACAACTCGGAACGCCAGGTGTGTAATAACTTAGATGAAGCTTTTCATGGTCGCACTGTATTCTTTATTACTCACCGTCTTTCCACTGTGAAAAATTCCGATCTAATCTTAGTAATGGATCAAGGTTCTATTGTCGAGCAGGGTACCCACACAGAATTAATGAAGCTCCAAGGGCGTTATTACTGCTTATATCAACAACAAGAGTCACAACTATGAAATCTGAAACAGTATTTGACCAACCCGTAATTTTAGAGCAACCAGCAGTTTGGTCACGGGTATTTGTTTGGTTACTGATTGCTGTCACAACTTCTGGTTTAGCTTGGGCGGCGATCGCTAAAATTGAGCAAGCAGTTCCAGCCACAGGAAAATTAGAACCTCTGGGTTCAGTAAAAGAAATTAAAGCTCCAACTGGGGGCGTTGTGCGTGAAATTCATGTTAAAGATGGACAGGTAGTTAAAAAAGATCAATTATTATTAACTTTTGATCCAACAGCGCCGGAAGCTGATTTAGAATCTTTAACCAGTTTAAAAAGGTCTTTACTAAGAGAAAATCAATTTTATACAACAGCAGTTAATGGCAGTAACCCAGGAGAAGGTAGATCAGATTTAGGCTCACTTACACGCTTAAGAGCAGCTTTAATTGCCGAAAATAAATTTTATCAAGCTCAAGTTAATGGGCTAAATATTAATCGCTCCGGCGGGGAATTTGACGCTACTCAGCAAGAACTGTTAACAAGTGCTAGGGCAGAATATCGCTCACGGGTAACAGATGCTCAATTAAAAATTAGAGAGTTAGAAAAACAGCTGAGTCAAACACAAGGACAATTAGTAACTGCAACAAAGGTAGTAGGACTAAATCAACAAATTCTCGACAGAATTGCACCAGTAGCAAAAGAAGGCGGAGTATCTCAGCTACAATATCAACGTCAGCAGCAAGAAGTTCTGACGCGCCAAGCTGAAGTAGAGCGTTTAGAAGGCGAACAACAGCGCTTATTAGTGCAAATTTCCCAAGCAAAAGAACAGCTACAAAATACAATTGCTTTATCAGCAAAAGATATTTTTACGAAGATTGCTGAAAATCAAAAGCGCATTGCTGAAATAGATGTTGACTTAAGTCGATTTAGATTAGAAAATAAGAAAAAAATCGCTGAAATAGACGGACAGTTGAGTAAAGCGAAGTTAGCGCTTCAGTATCAAGGATTGCGATCGCCTGTTAATGGAATTGTGTTTGATTTGCAAGCTAATTCCCAGGGTTTTGTTGCTAATTCTACTGAACCAATCTTAAAGATTGTTCCTAATGATAATTTAGTTGCTTCTGTATATATCACCAACAGAGACATTGGATTTGTGCAGCAGGGGATGGAAACAGATGTCAAGATTGAATCTTTCCCAGAAAGTGAATTTGGTAGTGTTAAGGGGGAATTAGTATCAATTGGTTCTGATGTTTTAGCTCCTACTCAGGAACGCCCTTACTATGCTTTTCCAGCTAAGATTCAATTGGATCGTCAGGCATTAATTAGTAATGGTAAACGGCTACCATTGCAATCTGGAATGAGTGTTAATGCCAGTATAAAGGTGCGAAAGCGGACTGTTATGAGCATTTTTCTGGATATGTTTGATAAGAAGGTTAAGAGTTTGCAAACAGTTAGATAATTATAGGGTGGGTAATGCCCACCTTAACGAACCGCCAAGTCGCCGAGGACGCAAAGGAAAGAAAGTAAAAGAAAAGAAATAGAAGCATCAGAGTTCATGAATTAGAAGTGCTATTTCTTTAAGCTTTAATATACCTTTCATAAATAATAGAGTTATCAAGTTTTTAACTCAATGCGAGTCTTATTTCTTCACTCCAATTTTCCGGCGCAGTACCGCCATGTAGCAACAGCGCTTGCTAAAGATAAGAATAATCAGGTTGTATTTGGTACTAAAAATAAAGACACAAGCTTACCTGGTATTTTTAAAGCTATTTATGAACCTAGCCGTAATCCCCATGCGTCAACTCATCATTATGTTAAACCGTTGGAAAGTGCTGTGCTGCAAGGACAAGCGGTATTCAAGCTGCTTGATAAATTAAAAGCACAAGGCTTTGTACCAGATATAATTTGTGGTCATTCTGGTTGGGGGCCGACGTTGTTTGTTAAAGAGGCGTTTCCAGATACACCGCTAATTTGCTACTTTGAATGGTTTTATCATGCTCGCGGCTCAGATGCAGATTTTGACCCAGCAGAACCTTTAAATGTTGATGATATGGCGCGGATTAGAACTAAAAATGCCCCAATACTAATTGACTTGTATACGTGCGATCGCGGTTTATCTCCGACTTATTGGCAAAGAACGCAGTTTCCCCAAGAATTTCAGAGCAAAATCTCTGTTTTGCATGATGGAGTTGATACAAACTACTTTAAGCCAAACCCAGGCGCAAAGTTGGTACTACCAAATTTAGATTTATCCCATGTTGATGAGTTGGTAACTTATGTGGCGCGGGGAATGGAACCTTATCGGGGTTTTCCACAGTTTATTGAGGCGATCGCTTATGTCCAAGAACGTCGACCAAATTGCCATGTAGTTATTGTTGGGGATGACCGAGTTTGCTACGGCAAATCTTTACCCGATGGTAGCAGCTACAAAGATTTCATGCTCAAAAAAGTACCGCTCGATTTAACACGAGTTCACTTTACTGGATCTTTACCTTACGGGCAGTATCTGCAAGTTATTCAAGCATCATCTGTCCACGTTTATTTAACAAGACCATTTGTACTTTCTTGGTCAATGATCGAAGCAATGTCTACTGGCTGCTTAGTAGTTGGTTCTGACACTGCGCCTGTAACTGAAATTATTAAAGATGGCGAAAATGGCTTATTAGTTGATTTCTTTTCGCCTCAAAAAATTGCCGATCGCATTGATGAAGTGCTAGATCATCCAACTCGCCTAGCAGAAATTCGTTTCCAGGCTCGTAAAACAGTGCTAGAGCGTTATGATTTAACTGATTTATTACCCCAACATATTCAAATAATTAAAAATATTGCTAATAGTTCAAAATAAAAATAAGTAATGTCATCTTAATTTACCTTAAACCAAGAATTAAGAATGTACATAACTATTAAAGCTATATTTTAATAATTATGCTGTCATCAAAAGACCTTTATTATACCTGTACTCATTTTTTAAAACAAAGTTATGAGCAACGTTTACAGATGCTTAAGCAAATTGGTATCGCTCGTTATGCTGAGTTTTTAACTCAGATGCCTTTAACTGAAGCAAATGTAACTTGTGTAATGCGGTTTTTTAGAAATCCAAGTTCTGCTAAATTTCCTAATCTTCAAGGAGCAGAACTATCCGGCTTGCATTTAGATGGTGTAAACTTTATTCGTGGCGATTTATCAAAAGCAAATTTAAGCAGCAGCAGTTTAGTAAACGCAGATTTGATATTTGCTAATTTTAGCAAAGCAGATTTAAGAAATTCCGATCTTCAAGGTGCAACACTTAATGAAACTATTTGGTTAGATGCTTTGGTAGATCAATGTAACTTTGGTATGGGAGTTGGGTTAACAAATGAGCAGTGCCGAGATTTAACAATTCGTGGTGCTATATTTAATAGTCACTAGTTATTGGATACATTCTTCTCGTACTAGGCGATCGCTTCATACCCCTAACTCTTGCAAACCATATTTCTTGCGGGTGTGGTTAACGCTTGGGCTGAGGACAATGACTAATGACTAATACAATTCATACTTAAGTAAAGTGCAAGGCAGGGAACCGTTATAGACGGGAATACGGCGAGATGCTTTGAGTCCGACTTTTTTAGCTAATTCCTTATTCCCTGTTAAAACAAAGGCTGTCCATCCTTTGAAGCGTTGTTTGAAGACATCACCAAGAGTTTTATAAAGCGTACCCAATTCTTTTGCCTCTCCTAGACGTTCCCCGTAGGGAGGATTACAAATTATCATCCCAGAATTTGCAGGAGCTTCTAGCTGGGATAACTCAGTTTGAGTAAATTTTATTTGATCTTCAATGCTACAGCGTTGAGCATTGCTCCGCGCCTGGAGTAGTACATTAGGATCGCGATCGCTACCCAAAATAAGTGCTTTAAGGTCTGGTATTCTGCTATTTTGAGCCTCTTCCCGTAACTGCTGCCATAGCTGAGAATCAAAATTAGGGAAGCTTTCAAAGCTAAATTTTGTCCGAAATAAACCTGGTGCAATATTCAAAGCTTTTAAACCAGCTTCTAAAGACAAAGTTCCGGAACCACATAAAGGATCTAAAAAAGCGATACTTGCATCCCACTCAGCTATATCAAGTAAGGCGGCGGCGAGAGTTTCTTTAAGTGGCGCTGCACTCATAGCTTGCCGATAACCACGCCGATGCAGACTCGTTCCAGAACTGTTTAGACTTAAAATACAACGGTCTTGATGAATATGCACATTGATCTCCACATCTGGATTTTGGACATCAACGCTAGACCTTTGACCTAATTTCAGGCGCTGTTGGTCGACAATGGCATTCTTAACCTGTAAAGCCGTAAAGTGGGTATGATTGAGTTTTTGATTACCGCCTGTACAGTTTACAGCTAAGGTATTGTCAGGCTTGAGGTATTCATCCCAGTCTATTTTCTGCACTTCTTGATAAAGAATTTCTGCGTTGGGGCAGTAGAATTCTCTTATTGGTACTAGCACCCTAAATATTGTCCTCGCCCAGAGATTTACGCGATAAAGCAATGCTTGATCGCCAACAAAATGCACTCCTGTAAAATCAGGACGCACTTCTTTTGCCCCTAAATTTTCTAGTTCTTGGGCGGCGATCGCTTCTAGTCCCCGCGCAACTGTAGCAAAGTAGCTGTAATTCAAAGTAGTTCTACTTCTTGAAAAACCTATTTTGATATTAGTTTCTAATTAAGGAGCAATACCTCTCTAATTAGCATGGTGTCTGTGTGAGTTGAACTGCTGTACTTACTATGCTTTACCTTAAATCAGGATACCCCTTAATCTGCATATCCAAGTGCTAGCAGGCTATATAAGAAGAAGAACCAACATACGGTAAATGCTCCATAGCCACTGCTGATGCAAACAAATATCTTTGCCAATTGATTCCTCTGTGACCAAAGTAACCGTGTAGTAGCGATGCTAGTAGTAATTCCAGCCGCAATTGCAATCCAATCCACGTACTGAATCCAAGTCTCTGTATTCACTCCATACTTCAACATTACATTGAATGGAACCCTACCAAGCCAGCTCCAATAGACGCGATACATCACAAAACCAAGGCAAATACTGGCAACTACTTTTGTGAATCTACCGAAATATAGCCATCCGGATGCAGCAGCAACCAAGCCAATAGCGATCGCCATCCCGATTACAAATAGCACTAAATCGTCTTCAGGTAATTGCAAAACAATGTTTTTTTTCTCTAGTGCTTGTATCTGCAACTCTCGCAATTGCAGATTACTTAAGCCTAAGTTACTTTGAATGGTAACAAGTGGTAGCCATCCCCCAAGGATAATAGAGTCGTAATCAGTCGTACAATTCGTAGTTAGACCTGCATAGAAAGCTTGACATTTGATTGCATTCCTTTTTGACTCAGGATCAGCATAAGCGATCGCAATTTCCAAAGAACGACTCGCCAACATAACTTCGCATGAGTTTAGTTTACTTCCTCTAGTACAAGAAAATTCATAACCAGGAATGTGAACGGCTGAACTATCTTGACCAATCTGAACACGAGCGATGCTACCGTTTAAGGGCATTGGAGCATGAGAAACTAGCAAAAAACCAAGCGAACAAACCAATAAAAGCAGAAATCCAATGGCGAAGTTCAAAATGAATCGAGCTATCCTACGCATATAGCTTGTTTTAGAATTACGATTTCTTTAATTGATACTTTCCCTGTATCAACTGTTCCGCATCCACTCAGACTGAACGTAACCGGATTAACTACTTAACGCCTGTAAGTTCCTTGTCTCTTACTCAAACTAGATCCCAGGATATCTGAACACTCAGGATGGTCATAATTTAAATCGTGTAATTACTGTTCGGCTACGTTTTAAAATAAATTTGCTCAATATTTGAACTTTATATGAATTCCATCAAATTACCGCAAAAATTTATGTTGCTAGGCTCAGGAGAGCTAGGCAAAGAATTTGTAATTGCTGCTAAACGTCTGGGTAACTATGTTATTGCTGTTGACCGTTATCCAAATGCTCCGGCTATGCAAGTTGCTGATGATTTTGAAGTTATTTCAATGCTAAATGCAGATGACTTAGAAAATATTGTTCAAAAACATCAACCTGATTTTATTATTCCGGAAATTGAAGCAATTAGAACTGAGAAACTTATTGAGTTTGAACAAAGAGGAATTATTGTTATTCCGACTGCGGCTGCAACTAACTACACAATGAACCGCGATCGCATCCGAGAACTCGCTCATCAAGAGCTAGGAATTAGAACTGCTAAATATGCTTATGCAATAACAATAGATGAATTAATTTCTGCCTCTCAGCAAATTGGCTTTCCGAATGTAGTTAAACCAGTAATGTCATCATCAGGCAAAGGTCAATCTGTTGTAAATAATCTTAATGAAGTGGAAAAAGCTTGGAATTATGCGATCGCAGGTTCTAGAGGCGATAGTCAAAAAATTATTGTAGAGGAGTTTATCGACTTTGAAATAGAAATTACTTTACTAACAATTAAACAGTGGAATGCACCGACAATTTTTTGTTCTCCTATTGGTCATCGTCAAGAAAGAGGAGATTATCAAGAATCTTGGCAGCCTGCTATAGTTCCCGAGCAACTATTATTGGAAGCTCAAGCGATCGCCCAAAAAGTTACTAATGCTTTAGGTGGAGCCGGAATATTTGGTGTAGAGTTTTTTATTACCAAAGAAGAAGTTATTTTCTCGGAACTTTCTCCTAGACCTCATGACACGGGAATGGTAACGCTCATTTCGCAAAATCTTAATGAGTTTGAATTACACTTAAGAGCAGTTTTAGGTTTACCAATACCTTATATAGAACAGTTAGGAGCCTCAGCTAGTGCAGTTATTTTAGCCGACGAATATTTGGATTCTATTTGTTATCAAGGTGTAGCTGATGCCTTATTAGAAAAAGATGTAGATGTCAGATTATTTGGTAAACCTGATTCACGTCCACACCGCAGAATGGGAGTAGCTTTAGCTAGAGGAATTGATATTGAAGAAGCGCGAGAAAAAGCAAGTATTGCCGCCAGTAAAATCAAAATAGTTAATTAATAAAGGTTATATAGCAGTCCTAAATATTCGTAAAACCCTCTCTTTCTTCCTTCCTTGGCGTTTTTGGCGGCTAAACGCTGTCGCTACACTTCGTGAAGGCGGTTCGTTTAAAAATAACTTTCACAACTTAGATGGGATTGCTATATTCCTCGCCTCTCGCCTCTCACCTCTCGCCTCTCGCCTCTCGCCTCTTGCCTCTTAAATATGTTTGCTTCATTTTTACCGTCTGACGTTAATCTCCTTAAAGAACCTGCCTCTATTACTCTCGCCCAAAGTATTCAGCGCCAGTTAATTGCTACTCCTCTGAGTCAACAACCTATTGCCACCGCGTATGTTCATCAGGGTACAGGCGGCACACCTATTTTGCTACTTCATGGCTTTGATAGTTCCGTTTTAGAGTTTCGCAGCCTGATACCGCTACTTGCAGCCCATAATGAAACGTGGGCAGTTGATTTATTAGGATTTGGCTTTACTGAAAGGATTGCAGATATCCCCTACAACCCAACTGCAATAAACATCCATCTCTACCATTTCTGGAAAACTTTAATCAACCAACCACTGACTCTAGTAGGTGCTTCGATGGGAGGCGCGACAGCAATTGACTTTACCCTTACTTATCCCGACGCGGTTAAACAACTAATTCTGATTAATAGCGTCGGCTTTAGTGGTGACTTCCCCCTTGGTAAATTATTATTTCCTCCCCTGGACTACCTAGCAGTAGAATATTGGCGGCAACGCAAACTCCAGGCATTGTTTCTTGGTAGTACCTTTGGCAACTTAGAACCAAGCGCGATTGAAGCGATAAAATGTTCTCTGTTGCATCTAGAAATGCCGCGTTGGGACGCAGCGATGATCGCCTTTATGAAAAGTGGTGGTTATAGTGAATTGGTAGATAAAATTGCTCAAATTAAGCAACCAACGCTGATTTTATGGAGTGAAGCTGATGAAACTTTAGGCATTGGGGATGCAATGAAATTTAAAAGCGCGATCGCCCACTCTCAGCTAATTTGGCTGAAGAATTGTGGTCATGTCCCGCAACTTGAACAGCCTGAACTTACTGCCAAACACCTGCTAGCCTTCCCAGAAAGTTCTTGATTCCTAAGTTACATTTGGACACTGGGTTTACATCTCACTCTTACTTCTGCTGCTATTACTTAATCTGTCTTTGTGCTGTGAACTTAGAGCCTTGTGCAGCGAACGTTGATTCGTATCACTCTTTGGTACTTTAGTAAAAACGCGCTGCTGTAGGTTTATTGAAGTGAAAAAATTAGTGTGAGCAGGTAACATTTCTGATGTACCTAGAAACAGAAAGCCATTGTTTCTGAGACTAAAGTGAAAACGTGCCAAAGCTTTAGTTTGAGATTCGCTATCGAGATAAATTAGGACATTGCGGCACACCAGTAAGTCAATTTTCGACATCGGTGCATCTTCAATTATGTTATGACGCGCAAAGACGAGCGATCTGCGTAAGTCTTGATTAAAGATGTAGCGCTCATCAACTTGCTCGAAGTATTTTTGCAAAAAAGTCGGGGAAATGCCAACAATTTCACGACTGAAGTAATTGCCAAGACGTGCTTGGCTGAGGGCTTCTTGGTCTATATCTGTACTATAGATTTTGACTCGCGCACAAAACTGTTCTACCCCAAGGGCTTCAGCTAGTAAAATCGCTAGAGTGTAGGTTTCTTCTCCAGAGGCACATCCGGCATTCCACACCCTAATTTGTTCGTTCGCTGCCTTACTTGCAATAATCCGGGGAATAATTGAGCCTGCAATATACTTCCAGGCGTTGATATCCCTAAAAAAGCTAGTAACGTTGATCTCAATTGTGCTGAACAGGCAATTAAACTCTTGGGGATTTGCCTTTATATACTCGTCGTAATCGCTGTAGCTACCAATTTTAATCATCTGCATCCGGTGCTGCACTCGGCGCATTAAGCTAGGACGCTTATAAGCAGTGAAATCAAAATTATGACTTTGCCTTAAATAAATCAGCAGAGCTTCAAATGCAGAATCCATCGCGGGGGGGAGGTGAACCATACACTTTATTGAGCATTATGTCAATACTAATGGTGTAAAGGAACTTGTCTGGAGCGTTGCCTACTCCGGCGTAAAAGCAGTAACATCTGATTAAATTCTTAGTTAATTATCGAGGATTTCCTCTCAAACTTGTATCCCTCCCCCGGGCTAAAGCAGCCAATACCAACAATAATGGTGTTAGCCAATCGCCCCAACGCACATATAAAGTCTGCGTTTTACGTCGGTAAATTGTTGCAGTATGCAACTCGTAAATATTAAGTCGAGATATCCACCTTGTGTTGCCGTGCGGAGCAACAATGCCAGAATACCCAGTATTAGTAGCTCGTACTGCCCAGCGATCGCTCTCAATTGCTCGCATCACATCTTGGGCATGATGTTGGGCAGGCATAGCAGCGCTGTAGTGGGCATTATTAGCAGCACTAAGGATAAACTCACCACCCTTGGCTGCTTGACGGCGTAAATGTGAACCAAAGGCAGACTCATAACAAATACTGGCGATCGCCCTCCCAAAAGGTGTATCAAAAACTTGGTTTGGCTGTCCAGCAACTAGGTGAGCTTCTAAAGGCGAAAGCCGATTAATTAAACTTCCTAAAAATTGCTCAAAAGGAATATATTCACCTAGAGGCACTAACTTTACTTTGTTGTAGCGACTAAAAATCTCTCCAGTGCCAGTAATTGTAAACAAACTATTTGTATAACTGCTTACGCCAGTCGCCTCAACGGGGGGAACCCCCGCACGGCGCTGGCTCCCTTGATCTCCAAACGCTCCAATCCAAGCAACAACGCCTTTTTCTTTAACTGCCGACACAAAAGAGCTACGCATCAAATCACTTTGGAAAAATGGCAAAGCTCCTTCCGGTGTTAAAACCGCATCTACCCCTTGATCCGCCAAAGTGCGATAACCGCTAGTGTATCCTTCTAAAGCACGTCGCCAACCCTCTGGATACAGCTTAATTTCATTAGGGACATTACCTTGAATAATCCCCACCTTCAAAGCCGCCTCTGGAGGCTCAACCAAGGGACGGCTATATAACCCAAACCCAATCAGGTGCAGCAAGAGGCAAGAGGCAAGAGGCAAGAGGCAAGAGGCAAAAGACAGTTTTTTTTCTCTTGATTGTGCTTCTATCCACGCTTCCGCGATTAAGCCATTAACTGCAACCAAAGCTGCTGTAACAGTGCTAGCACCAGAAAGTTGACCTAAATGCAAAATAACTAAATTATGAGGACTTTGGGTGTAAGAAAGAGAAGTCCACCACAGCGCACCTGCACTCCAAAGACTTTCTAAACCACACCATAAAGCAACACCAATCAAGACACGGGCAAAAACACTAACTCTTTGAGTAAAAATGCTCATGCCAACTGCCCAAACAGCAACTAAAGCAGCTCCCCAGAGACTAAGGAACACCCAACAAAAAAGCGCGATCGCCAAACTAGCAAGCCAGGGAACCCCCATCCAAGTCATCGGGTGAATTCCCGTAATCCACGACACCGCTACACCGTGATAACCAATGCCCCACAGGAGGGACGACATGGGGAGAAGATGCTTTTCTTGTTTTGGAGATTGAACTACTAATACCCACAAGGGAGCTAAGGCGATCCAGGCAAGAAACCACGCACCCACAGGCGCAACAGTCAACCCCATCAAAATGCCACTGGCTAAGGCAATAATGAGGGGTAAGGTAAGGCTTCTCCCAAAAGTAGGGGAAAAATGAGGTCTATTCCCCTTGTCCCCTTGTCCCCTTGTCTCCTTGTCCCTTTTACTCAGACTCTTCTTCATCACCTGTAGTAGGGGGAACTAAAGCAACAGCTGCGATCGCATCATCTTCATCCAGACGCTGCACTCGTACTCCGGTTGCTGACCGAGATTGCGGAGAAATCGCATTTACAGATTGACGGATAATAATGCCACGACTTGTGATCATCATCAATTCATCGTCTTCGTTGACAATGCGTAGCGCTGCTAGCTTGTCTTGAACTTTACGCGATTTGAACTTAGTAGCAATTTTGCCTTTTGTCGCCCGATTGTATAACTTGAACTGGGAAACTGGAACTCGCTTGCCATAGCCGTTCATTGTCACAATCAACACCCAAGGACCTTGACCGTTTTGTTCAGCTACATCGGTTGATTCTTCCGTCTCGATATCGTCAATCTCGATATCTTCAACTTCAGCGTCGCTAATATCTTCAACTGTATTCAACGTTGCCAGAATTGAACTAGGCAAAATATCCATGCCAATTAATTCATCGCCATCACGCAGTTTCATTGCTCTTACGCCGCGTGTAGCTCTACCTAAAGGACGCAACTGCTCGTTACTAGTTCTAAAGTGAATCGCCATGCCATAGCGAGAGCCAATGATGATACTATCTTCTACCCGCGCCCGTCGCACCCAACGTAATTGATCGCCTTCTTCTAGAGAAATTGCAATCAAGCCATTAGCCCGAATATTGCTAAAAGCTGCTAACTCAGTTTTTTTGATATAACCTTTCTTGGTCAGCATTACTAGATATTCATCGCTAGTAAATTCGCTGACTGGGACAACCGAGGTAATTTTCTCCTCGCGGGGGATAGGTAGCATTTGCACAATTGGTACACCCCTGCTGGTGCGCGAACCGACGGGAATTTGATATGCTTTGAGGCAGTAAACTACACCGCGATCGCTAAAGAATAAAACGCTGTCATGATCGCAGCAAGTCAAAAAATGCTCAACGCCATCATCTTCTTTCATCCGCGTTCCGGCTTTCCCTCTGGTGGCGCGGCTTTGCGCTTCAAAGGTACTAACTGGCATCCGTTTGATATAACCTTGCTCGGTTAGTAAAATTAAGGCTTTTTCATTGGCAATTAAGTCAATATCACCAATTTCACCTTCTGCTGGTTCAATTACCGTGCGTCGCGGTGTAGCGTAGGTAGTTTTTATTTGGCTGACTTCGGTTTCGATAATTTGTAAAATGCGATCGCGTCGCGCCAAAATATCTTGCAAATCTGCAATCTGCGCTTGTAATTCGTCGTGTTCTAAGCGAATCTTCTCTGCTTCCAAGGCAGTTAAACGCCGCAGTTGCATCTGTAAAATTGCATCTGCTTGGGCTTCCGAAAGTCCGTATTGAGTAATTAACCCAGTTTTTGCCGTTGGCGTATCCGCAGCATGACGAATTAAATGAATAATCTCGTCTAAGTGCGCTAGAGCAATTAGTAGCCCTTGCAGCAGATGATCTCTTTCTTCAGCTTTCCGGAGTTCGTAGCGTGTTCTTCTAATAATCGCGTCAATGCGGAAGTCCAAAAAGACATTTAAGAACTGCTTTAAGGTTAATAGCTGGGGTTCCCCGTTCACAATCGCCAGCATATTCGCGCCGAAGTTCGCTTGTAGGGGTGTCTGCTTGTAAAGGTTATTTAGCACTACGCGGGGATAAGCATCGCGTTTCAGTTCAATCACGACTCGCATCCCATCGCGATCGCTTTCATCCCGAATGTCTGCAATTCCCTCTAAGCGCTTTTCGTTCACCATTTCCGCGATCTTTTCAATCAGCGCCGCCTTATTCGTTTGGTAAGGCAACTGCGTAATTATGATCGCTTCGCGTTCCGGACGACTACGTTGTTGGATAGTCTCAATTTCAGCTACCCCGCGCATTGTAATCGAACCGCGTCCAGTAGTATAAGCTTCGCGAATTGCTGCTGTTCCTAATATTTGCCCACCTGTAGGAAAGTCGGGACCTGGGATATGCTGCATTAACTGGGTATCAGTAATCTCTGGGTTGTGGATCAGTGCTACTAAGCCATCGATTAACTCGCCTAAATTATGCGGTGGAATATTCGTCGCCATCCCTACAGCAATCCCAGATGAGCCATTGAGTAACAGTTGCGGGATACGTGCAGGTAAAACTAAGGGTTCTTGCTGCGAACCGTCAAAGTTATCGGTAAAGTCTACAGTTTCCGATTCAATGTCGCGCAGCATTGCATCACCCGTCAATGCTTGCAAACGACATTCTGTATATCGCATCGCAGCTGGCGGATCGTTGTCTATCGAGCCAAAGTTACCATGCCCGTTAATTAAAGGATCGCGCATCGAAAAATCCTGCGCCATCCGCACCAAGGCATCGTATACTGCCGTATCTCCATGCGGGTGATATTTACCCAGCACTTCCCCCACTACCCTGGCACACTTACGAAACGGACGATCTGCCGTTAATCCTAGTTCGTGCATTGCGTAGAGAATGCGACGATGCACAGGTTTCAGACCATCCCTGGCATCTGGCAGCGCCCGACCTACAATTACGCTCATCGCGTATTCGAGGTAAGACCGCGACATCTCGTTACGCAGATCAGTCGGGATAATCCTCTCCTGAGACGTTGTCATACTTGAAAAAACTCCAAAAATCTGAAATTTCGATGGTTATAAGGGAAAAAACGGAGAATTATACCAATTGTCTGCTAATAAAGTCTTAAATACTGATACAATCTTAGCACATTCTCCTATTTCTTAGCTTCTCCAACTCCCTAGCCCCTTAAATTTAAGCCCCAAGGTAGTTTATGTGTCGTCATAGAGAAGTTTAAGCTGAGGCAGTAAATGAAATTAGGGAATAAATTAATGACTGGTGAAGTACCTAGCCAAGCAGAAAAGACAAATCCAGAAGGCGATCCAGCAGCATTAGATCCAGCAATTCTTGATAGAATTAAACACCCGCCAGCAATAGACGATGTGATGCGGGAACTACCTCCAGATGAACTTATGGGAAATCCAGGGTTAGTTCCGGAAATGCTTAATGAAGGAAATGGTTTAAGAGACGATTTGAAGCGCGACTAAAGCTAATTTATTCAATTATGTTGCCTGTTATATATTCAGATCAGTTTCTTGAACATAAAACTGGGTTACTGCATCCAGAAAAGCCAGAACGTTTGAGCGCAATTACAACCGCCCTCAAAGCATCGCTCTTTGCTAGTCAACTAGAATGGCGATCGCCTACCCCAGTTGACATAAGGGTAATTGCCTCTGTAGAACGAGTCCATACGCTAGAACACATCAAAACTATTCAACATCTGGCTACACGCGGCGGCGGTTATTTAGATCCAGATACACCAGTCTCACGCCGTAGTTATGATGTCGCCATGCTAGCGGTAAGTGCTTGGTTGGATGGAGTTGATGTAGTTCTGACGACAAATAAGCCAGCTTTTGTATTAGCGCGTCCACCTGGACATCATGCCGAGAAAAATCGCGGTATGGGATTTTGTTTATTTTCTAATGCCGCGATCGCTGCCTACTACGCCTTAGAACAACCAGGAATTAACTCTGTTGCTATTCTTGACTGGGATGTACATCACGGCAATGGTACGCAAGAAATTGTCGAGAATCATCCCCAAATTGCTTATTGTTCGCTGCATCAGTTTCCTTGTTATCCAGGTACAGGCGAAGCTAGGGAACAGGGTAAATATAACAATGTCTTGAATCTTCCTCTACCTCCTGGTAGCACAATGGCAGTATACCAACCGCTATTTGCACAAAAAGTCATCCCGTTTTTAGCTAATTTTGCGCCAGATTTATTAATTGTCAGTGCTGGCTACGATGCTAATGCCGCAGATCCATTAGCCAGCATGAACTTACAACCACCAGATTACGGCTTGTTTACCCAATATTGTTTACAACTAACTGAGAAAATTGTTTTTGGTTTAGAAGGCGGCTATGATTTTCCTGCATTGTCACAGTCAGTTGTTGCTACTGTTGAGCGCTGTTTAGTCTAAAGCGCTGATTAACAAACAATTCAACTAAATAACTGTATCAGGACTTACTAACAATTCTGCCTCACTCTCTGCTTAATGACTGCAAGGATAGAGAGAAGTTGAAATCCTTGTCTGTCTTAGCTTCCAGTGCATAAGTTTTAATAGAGTTATCGGAAAATTATTTAAAAAGCCAAATTAAAGATTTGAACAAGCTTTGGCGCTCTTGCAACAAAGCCAAGCTCTACCCCGTATAATTACAGTTGTAATATATTGTTACTAGACAAAAGTTAGTAATCTCTCGGTGGAAATCAACAGCCAGCGTGTGGAGTAATAAAGAAGTGCTAGCAACATTCCCAAGTTTGAGGAGAGTTAAGTAATGACTACATATATTTGTTTTGAAACCGCACTGCGGATGTTCGTAAATGCCTATCTATATTCAGTTGTCCTACTAGTTGCAGGTTCTTACATCGGTTTAGCAGTAATCGAAACAATCGAAAAAGCTGGCGATCAATCCCACTAAACTTAAGTTGAATTTAATTCAGGTAACTTTTATCTACCTTATCTTGTGTATTGAAACTTATGCTGTTTAGGTTCACCAGGCAGCTAAAATTTATATATCCTTCTATTAGCAGTTTTTACCCCTCACTACCAAGGTAAGAGCTGCTTTTAACGTTTAGTATGTAATCTCGCTTATAGCTATTTACGCAAACAAGAAAATATTTAGCATCTCCCCTGAGGTATATTTAGCTCCTTCTTTAGATATACTTAGCAGAACTACAAGCTGTAAAGCTCTGTATAAGTATCAACCTTCCGTAAGAGGAGCCAAAGTGCAAAGTATGTCTTCTTTACAATTAGAAGTAGAAATCGGCAAGATCGCTAGGGCAATGATGACCCGGAACTCCCAAATTGGGAAAGACTTAATTAGTCATTTTAGAAGTCAGTTTACGACTGAAGCGATCGCCCATCTAATGATCGTCAGCCTTGAGCGTTTAATGTGGCTTGACAGGGACTCAGTTTTTTGGAGTATGGAACACCTTATTCCTGCTGATGTCATGCAAGAGATTAAAAGCTTTACAACAGTCTTCTGCTACAAACAGTTGATTGGTAAAGGCTTCATACCAGGGAAAGACTTTAGTATTGATGCCAAAAGCAACCTGCTTTTAAATGTCTCAGCTAGGAAAGCAGTATTTTATCACTAAAGTGGAAAAACTAGGAACACTCAAACAATTAATTTGTTTTGGTGATCGTGCATAGTTGCTATTTGCTTAAAGAGAGAAGAACACTATCTAGGCTTTGATTTGGGTGCTGTCTGCTGGAACTGGAGTAATGGGGGATCTGTACAGGTACTGAATTCCTGGGATAATGACACAACTGAAGGAATTTGACGCTGATTATGCCTTGTTGTTCCACCTTGAACCAGCTAGCTGCCGTTATTACTGCCAAACCGCTTAATTTATCTAACTCCGGAGAATTGCGCTTCACTAAGATCACTACAGATACCCGCAGCCTGAAGCCGGGTGAAGTGTTTGTTGCTCTTCGCGGTGAAAAATTCGATGGACATGAATTTGTGTCAGTGGCGATCAACAAAGGAGCGATCGCTGCAATTGTTGATTTTCAATTTTCAAATAGTGATCTTCCGGTATTACAAGTACCAGACACTCTCCAGGCGTACCAAAAAATAGCCAGGTGGTGGCGCGATCAATTTAATATTCCAGTAATTGGCATAACTGGTTCTGTGGGTAAAACCACAACCAAGGAATTAATCGCCGCAGTTTTAGCAACTAAAGGAAATGTGCTGAAAACGCAGGCGAATTACAACAATGAAATTGGTGTTCCGAAAACTTTATTAGAACTATCGCCAGAACATGATTATGCCGTAGTGGAAATGGCAATGCGGGCAAAAGGAGAAATTGCGCTTTTAACTGATTTAGTGCGTCCAACTGTTGGCGTAATTACGAATGTGGGAACAGCTCATATTGGTAGGCTTGGTTCTGAAGAAGCGATCGCCCAAGCTAAGTGCGAATTATTAGCGCAAATGCCCTCTAATAGTATTGCAATTCTCAACTATGACAATTCGCGCTTAATTACCACCGCCAACACTGTCTGGCAAGGGCAAACTTTAACTTACGGTTTAGAAGGCGGCGACATTCAAGGACAGTTGCTTGATAACAAGATATCTATAGACGGCATCCAACTACCTTTACCTTTACCAGGTCGTCACAACGCATCTAATTTCCTGGCTGCTTTAGCTGTAGCAAAAGTCCTGCAAATTGATTTAGCACCCTTGGCTGCTGGTTTAAAAATTGATCTTCCTGGTGGGCGATCGCAACGGTATAATTTAGCCAATGATTTAGTAATCTTAGATGAAAGTTACAATGCTGCACCAGAAGCTATGGCAGCAGCGTTAGAGTTATTAGCGCAAACACCAGGATTGCGACACATTGCAGTATTAAGTGCAATGAAGGAATTAGGAGAGCGATCGCGGCAATATCACCACGAGGTAGGAAACAAAGCGCGACAGCTTAATTTGGATGCGCTGCTGATTTTAGTTGATGGCGCAGATGCAGCAGAAATAGCCAATGGTGCTGATGGTATTGCAGTTGAGTGTTTTTCCAGTCATGCCGATTTAGTTGATCGGTTGCAAGAATTTGTGCAAGTGGGCGATCGTATACTCTTTAAAGCCTCCCATTCAGTCGGACTCGACTGGGTTGTCAACCAATTTCGTGCTGGTTATATCACTCTAGAAGATGCAAATTATCGATCTGTGTCCTGAAGACGAGAAGAGAATTCAGCAGGTAGCAGCTTTATTGGTTGATAGCTTCAAACATTGGGGTGCATGGTCTGATATAGATAGCGCTTTGCAAGAGGTACGAGAATCTTTTACAGCAGATCGAATCAGCCGCGTGGCAATTGATGATCGTGGTGTAGTTTTAGGCTGGATTGGTGGAATTAGACAGTACGACGGGAAGGTATGGGAACTACATCCCCTAGTTGTGCGTTCTCAGTATCGGAGGAGGGGAATTGGGCGTACTTTGGTTGCTGACTTAGAAGCGCAAGTGAGAGAACGTGGTGGTATTACTCTTTGGGTTGGTACGGACGACGAAGACAATATGACAACGCTTGCAGGTGTGGATCTTTATCCTAATGTGTTTGAGCATATTGCCAAAATTAGAAACCTGCGCTGTCATCCATACGAGTTTTACCAGAAATTAGGCTTTGTCATTGTCGGCGTAATGCCAGATGCTAACGGAATAGGCAAGCCAGATATTTATATGGCTAAGTCAATAGCGAGAACTTAATTCATACCAAATAAAGATTCTATTTGTTAAGGTATTTATTTTCAGAAGTAAAACAATTCCTAATTTGAGTTGATATGGTATTGAGAACTGCTACAGTCATCATTTTATCTATTATTTTTTCAGCCTGTAGTGCTAATAATACAAACAATTCAAATCAATCATCAGGACAGAAGCCAAATCCAAAATTTGAATACGGCAAGTTAGTTGTAGATAAATCTAACAGTAACTTTCTTCCTGAAAATTCTGATTATATTATGGTTCCTGTAAAACTAGAAGACGGCGATGATAATTCTTCTGCGGAAAGGGTACTTTATACAAACATTATTTTCTATCATAAACTCAGTGGTAAATCACATCTTCTACTAGGTAGAAAATCCTTGATAAGGGAATTTGATTTTGTTGAATTATCAGACGAAGATAATAAAAATATGTCATTTCTCATACTTAGTATGATTGAAAGAGATACAGATGGAGACGGATATTTAACCTGGTATGATGGACAAGTTGGGTATTTGTCTGATTTGTCAGGTAAGAACCTCCAGCAGATAACACCAGAAAATACTAACTTAATCAATTGGTATTTTGATCGCAATAGTAAAACACTATTCTTAAATATTAGTAGAGATAGTAATAAAGACAATAAGTTTACAACCCAAGATGAGACAAGCTTCTTAAAAGTGAGTCTTAATAAACCAGGGATAGGTTCTGAAATTATTAGTAATGATATAGAATTACAGAACAATATTAAAAGAATTAGTAGTGGTAATTAACAAATATTTGTTAAAAAGCTAGCTACTTATATAGCTAAATGGGTAAGGTGAAAGTTAATCGTGTAGATAATAATTGTAATGATCATAATTCGCCCTGAGACGCTTGGAGACTATACTGTTATCTCTGAGGTGAATAGACTCGCGTTTGGTCAAGGAAACGAAGCTAGATTAGTTCAAAATATCCGCCAGACAGATAACTTCAATCTAAGATTATCTCTAGTGGCGATTAACAATGAAAAAGTAGTAGGACATATTCTATTTAGTCCGATAACTATTCAATCGTCAAAAAGCAATATTCCAGCTTTAGCGCTAGCACCTTTAGCTGTTTGTCCGGAATTTCAAAATCAAGGTATTGGTTCTCAACTTGTAAAAGAAGGCTTAGAGGAGTGCCAAACGCTAGGACACAAAGTTGTAATAGTTATTGGACATCCGACTTACTATACTCGCTTTGGGTTTTCTTCTGCCACAGCCAAAGGATTATCAGCACCATTTCCAGTTCCAGATGAAGCATTTATGATTCTTGAACTTGTACCAGGGACGCTGGATGGTATTAGCGGAATGGTTAAATACCCAGCTGTATTCGATGCAGTTTAGAGGCAAGAATAAGCAGCTTATCTAGGAAAATTAAGCTAAATTCTATGAATTTTACCAATTAGCCAATACCGGCGGCAGAAACAGGCTAAAATTGTCCGAGTGTTACCATGTTAGACTTTCTTGATCCTGAATCGCTGGGATTTGCTCGGCGGTTAAAGTGACAATCTTGCCATCTTGGATAATGCTGATCGATTCCCCTGATTTATGGTGTCGTTCAATTGCTTGGGCGATCGCTGCTTTCTCTCCAGCATCAATTTTCTCATGTAGTGTCTTCATTCTTGTTCGTTCATTTGTAAGACCAGATATTTATATAGCTAAACTTGTGGAAAACTAAAAGGTGATCCTGCACCTGAAAAGATACAAGTAATTGCACAGCGCAAGTCTGAAGTGGTATTGCAGCCTCAATTCTGTGGCTCTCTTAGCATCAGCGCCAAAACAAAAATATTAAAAGTAGTGCAACCTAAAGATAGGTAGGTTTTGGTGAGCAAGCCTACATATTAGTTAATTGATTGAGTGGAATTATGATTCTGGAGGCAAATCACCTCAAAAAGACTTACCGATATCAAGGTAAGCCCATTACAGCCGTGCGTGACGTATCGCTGAATATTGCCGCTAAAGAGGTGCTAGCTTTCTTAGGTCCCAATGGCGCAGGTAAAACAACGACAATTAAAATGATTGCTGGGCTAATTTTACCTGATGAGGGTAGGGTAAGAATTGGCGGACGCAACCCGCATCGAGATTCACAAGCACTGCGAATGCTGGGTGCAGTGTTGGAAGGAAACCGCAACCTTTACTGGCGGCTGACTCCAGAGGAAAATCTAGAATACTTTGGCGTGTTGCGGGGGTTATCGCGTTCAGTTGCGCGGCGGCGGAGTCAGGAGCTTTTAGAGCGGTTTGAACTAGGGCAAAAACGCCGTGTGACGGTGCAAACTCTCTCGCGGGGGATGCAACAGAAACTAGCAGTAGCTGTGGCTTTAATACATCAACCCCAGCTCTTGCTTTTAGATGAGCCAACTTTGGGTTTAGATGTGGAAGCGACAGAGAGTGTGAAATTGTTAGTTAGAGAAATTGCCAGAGAAGGATGTGCAATTCTGTTGACAACGCATCAACTAAATATTGCTGAAGAACTCTCAGATCGGGTGGCAATTATTAATAAAGGTGAGATTATTGCTCAAAAGCCAACAGATCAGTTAATTAGGCAGTTTTCTGGTACAGCGTACACTTTAGAGTTAGAAAATTATCTTGACCCTAACCGAGTCAATAAAATCGAGGCTTTAGGCGGCGTAGTAGAGGCAAAAACTATCTACCTCAGAAAGCCAGAAGCACTTTACCAAGTATTCGATGTCCTTAAACCTCTGCCTCTAGTGCGGGTGGAAAAAGATCAAGCTAACCTGACGGAAATTTTCTTAAAGTTAGTCCGAGGAAACAATGTTTGAACTGTTTTTAGCTGAGTTGAAACGCAATTGGATTCAATTTACCCGCTACCCAACTGAGGCGATCGGCGGTGTTTTTATCACTACAGCAGTTTTTTATGGACTATTTCTCAGCGCTCGTTACATCGCGGGACCTAACTTGCAGTTTGGCGATCGCCTAGATGCAATTATCGTTGGCTATGTCCTCTGGACGTTGGTGATATTTATCATCACTGATACTGCTGGTCGTTTGCAATACGAAGCCCAAACTGGAACTTTAGAGCAAATCTTCCTCTCACCGTTTAGCGCCCCCAAAGTGTTTTTAATGAGGGCTTTAGCCAGCTTGCTGTTGCAGCTGCTTATCCTCTTAAGCATTTTGCTAATCATCATTGCCTTAACAAGAAGTCAACTTTCATTTCCCCCTAATTTGCTGCTGCCTTTGTTAACAGTGGTGTTGGGGGCTTATGGTTTAGCGTTTACGATGGCTTCTTTATCTTTAGTGCTAAAACAAGTCCAGCAGTTGCTAGGCATTTTCCAGTTTGCTTTGTTGTTTCTGCTGACTGTACCAACAGAAACTTGGACTGGACAAATGCGGTTGGTAGGGTTGCTGCTGCCAATGATGCCGGGTGCAGGATTGCTGCGTGATTTGATGGCACGAGGACAGATACTAGATCCGATTTCGTTGGCGATCGCTTTAGTTAATGGGATAGCATATTTTGCTTTGGGACTTTGCTTATTCAGTTGGGCTGAACGCGAAACTAAGCGACGCGGTAGACTGGGCGGATACTAGGAAAAGATATTTTGGGGAGTGCGATCGCGCATCTATACTTCCAGTGATAGGGAATGAACTGCATAATTTTTTCTAAGCTGAAGGTATGTATTGGCGCTGAAATTCAGGTATGGATAGCTTATTAAGTATTGGTATTGGTATTGGTTTAAGTGCAGCTTGTGGTTTTCGGATTTTTGTCCCACCCTTGGTAATGAGTATTGCTGCTATTTCTGGCTATTTGCCACTTGCACCGAATTTTGAGTGGATTGGGACTTATCCAGCGCTGATAGCATTTGCTGTGGCGACTTGTATCGAAATTGCGGCTTATTACATTCCCTGGGTTGATAATTTGCTAGATACAGTTTCTACACCCACAGCGATCGCTGTCGGGACTTCAATCACTGCTGCATTACTTCCCCACTCTGATCCTTTAGTACAATGGACTTTGGCTGCGATCGCTGGTGGTGGTTCTGCGGGGATTATTCAAACTTTTACTAGTATGACTCGCATATCTTCCACAGCGCTTACTGGCGGAATTGGCAATGGTGTTGTTTCTACAATTGAATCGTTAGGTGCAATCATCTTATCAATAATGGCGATTCTAGTACCTTTCTTGACTGTAGCTTTGGTATCGGTATTGCTGATCTTTGTTTTCAGGAAGGGATTACAAATTCTAGCTATGAGAAAACAGTCTTAATAAGTAATCTCTTAACCTGAGTGTGAATAAACAAAAAATTCGTACTCGCATACTTAGACTTGGTATTAATCAACTAATCAAAACCATAATCGTCGATTTCACCTGAAAAGATTTTCACTACTTTGTTAGTCTTAGTATCGAAGGCAATAAAGTACCATTCATAGTATTTCTGAGGATTATTGCATAGCGCCCAAACTTCCCAAGGGGTTTTTTGTTCGCTTGGTGGCTCTCCTGGGAATTTTCCAGAATTATAAATAGCACGAACTTTACGTTCCCCACCAATGAGAGGGATAACCTCCTTTTTGGTCATCCCCACCTTTAGCTTGTCAAAATTTTGCTTGACTACTTCACACTGCTTATCAGTGAACGCAGGCGGAGAAGTAATATAAACATATAGAAATAGACCACCGACTGAAATAACAATCCATATTACTGATATTGCTACTAAGATTGCTAATACAACCTTTGTTCCCTTAGCTATCATAGTTTTCTTCAAGTTACTAACGTTAACTTGCCAGTGATTTATCCAGATTTAAATATAGTTAATCGGGTGGTATACATAGTCTCAAAAGTTAAAAAAATTGAAAAGATCCACCGACTAGTGGCGACGATTTACTTAATACTTAATAAGTCTTTTGCCAGCACCACTGCACATTAAGAACTAATGACTAATTCAACAAGTCTTCTGCAAGCGCCACTGCACCCCATAGCGGTGCTTCATCTCCTAATGCAGCTGGAACAATATCAAAATTAACTTCAGGTAAGGCAGTTTCCCTGGCTACAGAACGTACTACTGCCCAAAATTGCTCTCCTGCTTTAGTTACGCCGCCACCCAGCACAAATAATTGGGGATTCATCAAGTTTGCCACATTACCAATTGCTACTCCTAAAGCCCAACCAGCTTTTTTTAGAATCTCAGTAGCTAATTGATCTCCCTGCGCTGCTGCTTGACTGACGATTTGGGCATTAATCGCTGCTATATTATCTGCAACTAAAGTACGTAATACGGCTCCTCGTTCTGGCTGCGCTCGCAATTCTTCTTGTACTTGTTGAGCAATATACGATCCGGATGCGAATCTTTCTACACACCCCCGCTTACCGCACAAACACAATGCGCCAGCTGGATCTACAACTATATGTCCAATTTCTCCCGCCATACCTGCTGCACCCCGCCAAGGCTGTCCATTCAAAATCCAGCCGCCACCAACACCAGTGCTGACAGTAATGTAGAGTAAGCTGTTAAACCCCTGACCGACTCCAAAGCGATGCTCTCCTAAAGCTGCAACGTTAGCATCATTGTCTACACTAGCAGGTACGCCATATTCTGCCTCAAGTATTTCGCGCAGGGGAATGTTCTCCCAACCTTTAACGTGATGGGAAAGACGTACTAAACCCCTTGTGGCATCTACGGGACCGCCAAAGCTAACGCCAATAGCAGCTGGTTTCTCTCCATCCAGCAAATCTTGGATGAGCGATCGCATAATCGCCAAATCCCTCCTAGCATCTGCATTCGGCGGTGAAAGGATACGTTTCTGCTTCAAGCGCTTTCCACCAGAAGCAACAATTGCCGCAGCGTGTTTAGTACCACCAAAGTCTAGGGCTAAAATTGAGGTTGTCATTACTAGAGTCGAGGCATCACATAGTAGTAGGTTATCTTCTCAATTGAATCTAAAGCTACACCTTTTTTGCTCATCCTCAATAATCAGACTTTAAGAGCAAGCATTGTTATCAGAACTTACGCAAAAACTCTCTCAACCTCTTATTCCTTTGTGTACTTTGTGTTCTTTGCGGTTCGTTTTTCCTTTACTGGTACGTAAGTCCTATTTATTTTACTTAAAAGTCAATGCTTTACCGCAGTGCGACGGCGGTAAAGCATTGACTTCCTTTTAGTGTTTTTAGGCAATAGGTAGAAAAAGGGTGATTACAGTTCCTTGCTCAAGCTGGCTACTAATTTGCAAACTACCGCCTTGGAGTTGACAAATGTGTTGGGCGATCGCTAGTCCTAAACCTAAACCACCACGAGGACGAGAACCATCGCCGCGATAAAAGCGCTTTGTCACTAATTCAACAGATTCCGGTTTCATACCTTGCCCTTTGTCCTGCACCTGTAAGGGTAAATAGTGCTGCTGATCTCGCTTAATCGCTGGTAAAATCTGCAATTGAATTACTTCACTTGCGGGGGCATATTTAATCGCATTGTCAAGCAGATTTAAAACTACTTGTCCGGTTAACTCTGGATCTACTAAAACTTGCGGTGGATGGAGATCGCAAGACAATTTTAGCTGCAACTTTGCCGCAGTAGCAGATGGTTCCATCCTGGAAAGACACTCTTGGGCGATCGCTACTAAAGAAACTACTTGCGGTTGAACTTTTAATTCACCTGCATCTGCCCGCGCTAATAATAGTAATTGATCAACTAAGTGTGCTAGATAATCTGTCTCGCGGCAAGCTCGCTTTAAGTATTGTTGTGCCTTCTCGCCGATCACTACTCCATCTAGTACCGCCTCTAAGCCAACGCGCAGACTTGCTAACGGTGTGCGTAAATCGTGGGAAATATTAGCAACGAGTTCCCGCCGCGCTGTTTCTTGAGCTTGTAGTGCTTCTAGAGTTTGAGTTAATTTCGCTGCCATTTGATCGAGCAAACGACCCAGAACCGCAAGTTCATCTTTGCCTTTAAGCGTAGAACGAGCTGTATAGTCTCCTGCTTCTAAGCGCTGTGCTTGTCGATGCAGCCGCCACAAAGGATTTGTTAAAGTGCGAGATAACAACAATCCGGCAGTTGTGGCAATAGTAGCAGAAGCGATCGCCATTCCCATGACCATTACCTTAACTTCTTGAGCAAACTGCTTGGGACGACGCAGAGGCATCGCTACATAAACCGCACCTACAACCCGAGAATTGAGTTGCCGAATCGGTGTAGTGCTGTAGAGCCACCAAGGATACTGTAAATCAGTTGCCACCCAAAATTGACCTTGCTGTTTTTCTCCTACCATTTGATCAATTAATTGTGCAGGTATCGTCACTAAATTAGCTTGAGAAATGCCCTGAGCTTGCATCTGAATTTTATTTCTAGAATCAAAAATAACTACCTGCAATCGTCCTTGCTGGGCAGTCAAATTTATCCATTGCTTTAAAGCAGCTGTATTTTCCTGTAAGCTAGCTTGAGCAGCTAAAACATCAGCTTGTCGCTGTAAGATTTCTTGGGCATCTCGGATAAAAAATTTGTTGAGGGCAGTGTCTAAAATCATCGACAAGCCAACTAAACTACCCAGAGTAATACCTAGTAAGGTAAGAGTTAATCGTGCTGAGACACTATGCCAAGGCTTCATCTGTCACCAACCTTGAAGCGGTAGCCTACGCCCCAAACTGTCTGAATATAGTCGGGGTTTGCTGGATCTAATTCAATTTTTTCTCTTAATTTTCTAATATATACATCTACAATTCGGGAATCTCCGGAAAAGTCATAGCCCCAAACACGCTCTAGTAAATCTTCACGAGAATAAGCTCTGCCAGGAGATTTTAAAAGCTGTGCTAACAGTTCAAATTCCTTGCCGCGCAAATCAAGTAACTGTCCATTGTGAAAAGCTTGACGTTGCAAGCAATCTACAACCACGCCGCTAGTATGGCTAACATCGCGATATCCCTCGGTATAGGCACGACGTAATAAAGATTTCACCCGCGCGACTAATTCCTTGGCACTAAAAGGTTTAGTGAGATAGTCGTCAGCACCGATATTCAGCCCCTTGAGGCGATCGCCTTCTTCTGCCCGCGCGGTTAACATTAAAATTGGCACAAAGAACCCAGCAGCCCTTACTTGTTCACACACCTGGAATCCATCTAGATCAGGCATCATAATATCTAGTACGACTAAATCGGGACGAAAGCGCGCAATTTGAGCAATGCCATCAGTGCCATTATTTGCACTTAAACAGCGTAGCCCCTCTCGTTCAATGTAGAGCTGCACTGTCTCTCGCAGACTAATATCATCCTCAACAATCAAAATAATTGGATTACGGTGCATAGCCCTAGATTACCCAAGAGGTTCAGCTATTTAGCATCCTGCAAGCTTATTTAAAAAATTGCTAAATGCTTTACTGAACCTCTTTTATAGTTTATTAGTTAGCGGACAGGAACCGCATTAGGAGTAAGGTTTTGTCCATTTACTACCGAGCTAATCCCCACGATTTGACGAGTGCTACCAGTACGACCTTTATTGTCAGTGACGCGCGCGGTGATTGTAACCGTCTGCTTACCAGGTGGTACTACTAAAGAACCACCCACTACCCAATCTGCTGTCGTGCGGATTGCGCCATCTTTATCGATTTCGCTGCCAGCAATATTAAACACCGGAGCAAGATTAGTTCCAGCTGGCAGAACTGCACCAGTCGGCGTGAGTAGAGGCACATCAAATGTTAGAAATAGTCCTGGGTAGTTACGATTCGCGCCACCAACAGCAAGCTGTGTCGGGTCAAGGACAATTCCCTCATTAACACCAATTCCAGCTTTAGCTCGATCTAGTGCTGTTACCTGAATGAAGAATAAAGAACCACTCGCGGGTGGCGTGGGAGTTGCAGGTCCTGGTGCTACGCGCGTCGGTACACGCGGGGCAATTAGTGTTACTTCTGGTCCATCTAGGTCATCTATGCCGTCACCGCCGATATCTACCAGAGGTGCTGGTGTTAGTGCTTGTCCTGAAACACCATTTCGATTCACGTTAAGAGTAACGCGATCTAGCCCTAAGCGACCAAGATTATCTACTACCGCCACTGTAATCGTAACTTTATTCACATTCGCAGGCAGAGATTCCAGAACGTGCCAGCCTGTCCAAAGAGTAACGCCTGAACCTGGTGTGTCATCGGTTCCAGCAACGTTGAACAGGGATGCTAAGTTTGTATTTTTACGAATAACGCTCCCTTCTGGAGTTACTAAGTCTGTATCAAAAAAAACGAATAGTCTAGGAAAGTTAGGATTCGCTTTGCCGAGTTGTGTTGTGTCTCGAATATTAAGCCCTTCTGTTGCTGCTACGCCAACTTGGTCGCGGGTTGTAACTTCAACATTTAAAGCAAACCCCGCACCGTTTGGGCTACCTGCACCTGCACGACCTTCTCCTGGGGCGATCGCGGCATCTGCTACAGGTGAAACAATGCGGACAATAGGCGGTTCGTTTGTTTTATTCGTACTGAACTTGGGATTAATAACGTTTTTAGGAATTCCCGAAAGCCCGCCAGGGGTTTGAGCAAATGTGGGTATAGCTGCTAGCGAAAGACCAATCAACGTAGTAGAAATTGGCAGTAATTTTTTGCCCAATGACATAAGCTGAAGTTCTGTTTTGAGATTTCAGCTTCATTTTCCAGGAAAGATTTTAAAAATCTGTGAATCTATTGGTATATAAAATTGCAATATTGAGCTTTTAGAGGGTGATTAAGTAGTCATTAGTTATTGGTCATTAGTCACTAGTCACTAGTCATTGGTCATTAGTTATTGGTATATTGGTCTTTGATTGAGATAGTTGCACTGTTACGGGCATATAGCAGTCCTAAATGATTCGTAAAACCCTCTCTTTCTTCCTTCCTTGGCGCTTTTGGCGGCTTGGCGGTTCGTTAAAAAATAACTTTCACAACTCAGATGGGATTGCTATAGGTGGAACACTGTTTTCAATTTCTTAATTTAACCTTGGCGGTTAAAAAGCATTGAGCCAGCTTGAGCTGTTGGCATCAGTAGAACTTCGCTAATATTGACATGAGGCGGGCGAGTAACGCAGAAAAACACTACATCAGCAACATCAGCTGGAGTCAGGGGAGTTAGTCCTTGATAAACTTTTTTGGCGCGTTCAGTATCGCCACGAAAGCGCACTTGACTAAATTCTGTTTCTACTAAGCCAGGATCAACACAACTAACACGCACTGATGTCCCTAAAAGGTCTTGTTTCAATCCTTCAGAAATAACTCTCACGGCGGCTTTAGTTGCACAATAAACATTGCCATTGGGATAAGTTTGATGTCCCGCAGTCGAACCAAGATTGACGACATGACCGCGATCGCGCTTCACCATCCCTGGTACTATCAAGCGAGTCAGGTAAAGCAACCCTTTAATATTGGTGTCGATCATTTCTTCCCAATCTTGAAAGCTACCAGCGTGGAGTTTGTCTAAGCCGCGACTTAAACCAGCATTATTAATCAAAATATCCACTGCTGACCAAGAATCAGGGAGGCTAGCAAGAGCTGATTCTACAGAGGTGCGATCGCACACATCTAGAGGCAATAGATTTATATCACTAGGAAATTGACTTAATTCCTCTGCTAGCTGCTGCAACTTTTCTTGCCGTCGAGCTACTAAAATCAACTTCTTTGCACCTGCTTGAGCAAAAATTCTCGCTAAAGCTGACCCAATGCCACTACTAGCGCCTGTAATTAAGACAATTTGGTTTTGGATAGACATAATTTAAGAAGGAGACAGGAGACAAGGGGACAAGAGGACAAGGGGACAAGGAGACAGGAGACAGGAGAATAAATAATACTGCCCCTAATTCCCACTGCAACGCGGCTGTGATCTCTGCTCCCTAAGTGTAATTACACGAGCAATCCTTTGTTGAATCTACTTTCTACTAGCTCCTGGAGCCTGAATTGTCGGGCGATTTACTCCGCCTATTACTTGCAAGCGCTGAGTTATAAAAGTCATGCCATCCCCGCGTACTAAAACCGCAGAAATCCAGCGATCGTCTGCTACGGTTGGAGCGCGACCAACTTTAAAAAGTCCGCCTGCTGGTAGTAATTCTAGCTGAACTGGTGTGGGCTGGAGATATTTGTCAGGTTGAATCGGTTCCTCGATCGCTGCTCCGAGTAGATAATCATCACCTAAAGGCTCTTGGACAATCGCATCAAAGTTATATTGTTGACCAGGTTTGACCTGCTGCGGCAAATTTATATTAACCGTAGGCGGCTTTGCACCTGTACTTAGTTGGCTACGTTCTGATAAAATTTCCTGCCGGACAATTTTGCCGTTTTCATAGCGCTGGCGTGACTTAATAGTGGCATTGAGAATTAAATTTCTGCTGTCTTGCGCCTTAGCGCCGCTAATATTAGTAATTGTCTCCGCGACGATCGCTTGACCATCAGGTGTCCAAGACTGTAATTGTGTCTGATACTTCAGTTGCGGATAACGCTGCCAAAGTTGAGTTAACGCATTTTCCATGTTTTGGCGTGTTAAACCATCTGAATTTGTAAACCCAGTACCGTAAAATTGCATCACTGCTTTGAGATTACGACTGTTGGCGGCAGCATCAATTTGGGTGAGCAAATTTTTCAGTTGCGAGGGTGCTGTTTGGGGAGGTGCAGCAGTAGCGCGGTTCCAGACAGTAAAGAGCGATAGCGTTAGCAGAAAGGTAATGGTGGGTAGATGCGTTTTCTTGGGATTAATGCAACTGAAAGTCAGAAATTTCCGCATGAGTGATAGTTTAGATAGTTGATAAGAGCAAGCAGCTAATTGTTTGATTTTAAGTTAATCTAGGCGATCGCACTCTCAGAGGCTAATGGTAACACCTAAAAAAATATTAATTGCTGCTAGTGGCACTGGTGGACACTTATTTCCAGCGATTACTTTGGCTGAACAATTGCCAGATTACCAAATTGAGTGGCTTGGTGTTCCCAATCGCTTAGAAACCCAGTTAGTACCAGAGCAGTATAAGTTAAACAGAATCGCCATTGAAGGATTCCAAGAGCGGTTTGGACTAGGTACTGTAAAAATATTAACTAGATTCACTTCTTCAATTTTGCAAGTACGGCGGTTGCTCAAGCAAGGTAAGTTTCAAGGTGTATTCACGACTGGCGGTTATATTGCTGCTCCGGCGGTAATTGCCGCGCGATCGCTCTCTTTACCTGTAATCCTCCACGAAGCTAATGCTATCCCTGGTAAAGTAACTCGCCTCTTAAGTCCTTGGTGTAATACTGTTGCGCTGGGGTTTCAGCCTGCTAGTCAGTATTTATCTCGTACTAAAACAATTTACACAGGTACTCCAGTGCGATCGCAATTTGTGGCAGATAACTTGCTTCTGGATCTGCCTATCCCCCAAGACGTTCCTTTAATTGTCGTCGTCGGTGGTAGTCAAGGTGCTGTTGCTGTTAATCAATTAGTACGCCAGTGTGCTGCAGCTTGGTTTGATGCTGGTGCTTGGATTGTGCATTTAACCGGAGACAACGATCCCGATATTGCTAGTTTGCTGCATCCGCAGTATTTATCTTTGCCTTTTTATGACAATATGGCGGCATTGTTCCACCGCGCAAATTTAGCAATTAGCCGCGCCGGAGCTGGTACGCTGACAGAATTAGCAATCACCCAAACACCAGCAATTCTAATTCCTTATCCTTTTGCCGCAGAAGATCACCAAGCTTACAATGCAGCAGTATTTTCGGCAGCTGGTGCAGCGTTAGTGTTGAAGCAAGATCAACTAACGAGTGAGTTATTAGAAACTAAGGTTTTGAACTTGTTGCAATCACCCCAGCAATTGCAAGAGATGGGTAAAAAGGCAGGAGCGATCGCAGTTCCCGATAGTGCAGAGCGTTTAGCAACTTTGGTGCGTCAATTGATTGGGTAGGAATACATAAAATCAGTAACTTGTTCCTAACTTGTCATGCTTGCTTACGCAACTTTTAATGGTTTCTGAGGAAAAGCCATTGGTTCTGGTAGAGGTTTTCCCTGTTCTTGGAACCATTCAATCAGAGATTCAATTACTTCCTGTCCATGTTTTGCAGCTTCCTCGTATGTTTCCCCATGAGTATGAAATTGCTGCCAAGGAAATTCAGGCAGGTGTACTAAGTAGCAATTATCCTCATCAGACCATTGGATAATCATACTGTAGCGATAGATCATTCTTCTTCCTCCAATTCCTCTAGCTTCTTTAAAGTGCGATCTACTTGCTTCTCTAAATATCGCGGTGCATCATCTCCATCCTTTCCAGCGATAGTAACAGGTTGATCGGGTATTAACGAGTGAGTCCAGAAGGTATGACTACCTTTAGCAGGACGATAGATAAACCCAGCTTTTAGCAATATTGTCTTTAATTCTCTAATTTTCTTAGGCATCCGTCCTCGCTGTAAGTCACTACAACTATTAACTACAGAATCAAGTAGGAGCAATCGTCTGTTTACGCTGCTTTTAACCAACCAAACACTTGATTAACGCTTAAATTTAGTTCTAGAAATTCTGGCATCGGCAATTGATCATCTCCAATCAATTCTATTGGTTGCTGATTCGGTAGAAACGCCAAAAGAGTGCGCTCTTCTGGATCGATAAACCATCCTATTTGAGTGCCATGCTTAAGGCAGTGCAAAATATTACTAATTACGAAGTCATCGCAGGCTCCGGCTTTTAAAGCCGGAGTACCGATGACTTTTGTTGGCTTTTGATCGGGCGAGAGAATCTCAATTGTCACATCTGGATGGATATTAAACACATTTTGAATTTCCCCATCAGCATCAACAGGAATTCTTTCCCAGGAAAAAACTGTTGCATCGGGTACTATTGAACGTCCGGCATAGACGCACGCAGTTCTGGAAACGCTAAGGTAATTTTTCGCTCCTCGGCAAATTGATTTACTGCATCACAAAGCTTTAGCTTAGCCCTTGAGTGCTTGCCTTGAGGCATGGGTTTCTGGTAGATACTCTTTGATAAATTCGCTAGCAGGCTTTGTCTCTGGTAGTCTCAGAAACTCCTCTAGCGTTATTACCTTGTGGAGTGTGGTTGTCATCTGACGCGATCGCCTGTTTTGAATTAACCTGGATCGTGAATAAACTGATTATTTACAGTGCTATGAAATCTGAACAAACTGTTAGCCCTTGGAGTTATAAACCTTGGTGGTGTCAACCTTGGTCTATACTCCTTACAGGGATGACGCTAATTACTGGTAGCTGGTTACTATTTAAGAGCCTTTGGGTAACAATTCTTGTCTCAATCCCTTTATTGATCTGGATGGTCTATTTTCTGTTAATTTGGCCCAAACTTGTAATCCGCAGTGGTATTTTAGAGTCTCAGCCAGAGAAAGCGCAAAATTAAATCTTCAGCTAGCAAACTGAATACCCAGAGTAGATAAATGTCTGATTGTTGATTAAGCTAACTTTTAATTCACTACCTGGCTACCATGAAGGCGCGGATCATCTGAATTACCTGCGGGTGCTACTGGTGCATCAAATTTAGAAACTTGACCATTACTTTGAGCATAAGGTAGGGGTAAACCCGCAATTAGAGCTTCTAAGTTCGTTGTCATGACTGTAAGTGGCTGTTTACCAATTGCTCCGGCGATCGCCACGCCTTCGTTGTTCATAAACACAAAATGCGGAATTCCATCGACGCGATACTTCAAAATCTCTGGTAGCCATTTGGTATTATCTACGTTCAGCATCACGAAATTTACAGTATTTGCATACTGCTTTTCTAACTGTGCAATATCAGGAGCCATTGCTTGACAACTGGTACACCAATTAGCATAAAACTCCATTAGCGTTGGCTTACCGTTGCTTAAAGCCACATCTAGCGGCGTGGACTGTTCATCTAATTTAGTCAGAGAAACAGCTTGATTTTGATTTTGCAATCCCAAAAACAAAGCTACAGTAAGCGCGATCGCAACTATTGCAATTATGAGATTTCTGACGCGCTTGCCAATACTGAATTCAGTTTGTTCCTGAGACACCTTTGATTCTTGTAGTTCAGCCATAATCTATTTATTAAAACTTGTTAAGTAGTAATTTCAGTTTAACGAAGTCATCGCAGGCTTCGCCGAAGTTGCATCGGCGGAGTACCGATGACTGAACACTCTTATCTCTCTAGCTTCTTTGTGCATCTGCGCTAAAACAGAGTAAACACACTTACTTTATCTCTCCTAAATTCAAAAGCAGTGAAAAAACGGGTAACGTTGACTTTTCCTAAACGCGCTGTTCAAATGCCAGTTACCTACCGCCTAGCGAAAGAATTTAACGTAGCGGCAAATATTATCCGCGCTCAAGTTGCTCCCAACCAAATTGGCAAACTAGTAGTTGAATTATCCGGAGATATCGATCAACTAGATGCGGCAATTGAGTGGATGCGATCGCAGCAGATCAATGTTTCCCACGCTATGGCTGAGATTGTCGTAGATCGAGACATTTGTGTAGATTGTGGTTTGTGTACTGGTGTTTGCCCTACGGAAGCATTAACACTCGATCCGCAAACATTTGAATTGATGTTTACGCGATCGCGCTGTATTGTCTGCGAACAATGTATCCCCACTTGTCCCGTTCAGGCAATTTCTACTAATCTCTAACTCAGCTTGAATACATCCGCTATCACCTCAGCATCTCCCTCTAGCCTCCTTTTGGCTGGTGAGTCATAAACCACTAGCAGCGAGGGTATTTGATTAATGTCATTAAATAGTGTCATTCCTTCCGCATGATCGTCACCAATGCCATAAGGAATTTCTAACACTACATTAGGTTTAGATAGCATATTTTCTTGTAAATTCACACCATTATCTAACCGATAAACTCGCACAGGACCATCTAAATCCATTGTCGGTCCTGCTAATATTAGTAAGTTTTCACCTTCTAAACACAAGTCCCTAATTCCTAATCCATTCAGGTAAATAAAGTGCTTTTTATATTGCTTCTCCTGTTCGACTTGTTTTAAATTTAATGATCCTGGGTTACTCGTTTCTAGCTGGATTTCCAGCATCACAGCCCAGCCTCGGAGTACAGGACCACGCAACCCTAGAAAAATTCTATTTTGATAAACAGCTATACCCTCAATATCAAAACCATTATCTTTACCGGGAATTTCTGCTCCCACAAAAAAGCCCAGATGCGGATCGTCTTTTAGAGCATCCATTAATACGTTTCCTGATTTTGTTACTTCCAGTTTGGCAGCACTTAGTTGTTCATCTGGATTATCAGGATGTGGATAAAACGGTAATAATTCGCCATTTACAAAAGGAATTCGTCCTAGCAAATAGCGGTTTGCTTCCGATTTAATTTTTGTCAGCCGCTCAATGTTTTCTACATCAGTTTTATCAGGTTTTGGTCTTTTGCGTTTCCAACTGTGGGAGCCAACAAACCAAAGGTAATGCTCGGCATAAGCAAGCCCTTCAACATCAATTTCGTTGTCTTCTGCTTCTGGTAATTCAATAAAATCTGCAACTCGAAATTGTTTATGTTCTGCAAATTTTTGAGAATCAACAAAAGATAAGCGTTCAATAGTTGAAGTTTCATCTGAACCCAACAACAAATGCTGATCAGGCGTTAATCTTATTGCAGAAACGTCTTTTCGGTGTTCTTTGAATCCGTCCTCAAATCTGAGTATGACTTGATTTAGAAAAGACGGGTTATTCATAAGTGTTGCCCTTTAAAAAATTTCGATTATAGCCTCTTTGTCAAAGCGCGATCGCTCATTAATACTCAAGCGCTGCTACGGCACACCCTAAAAGCCTTATGCTCACTGTCTTCAGTACAACTAACTGGGCGATCGCTCTTTAATTTGTATCATGTTAGTATACAAGACCCTACATAACACCGTTTTAAACTTTATAAACCGGACAATTTAAGATGGCAATATCTACATTAACCAAAACTAATACCTTAGGAGACTGGGCAGTTCTAGCGATTAATAAACATCTCGAAAAAGTCCTTAAGCATGAAGACGATGTACTAAAAGACCGATCTCCAGAAGATTTACACCAAATGCGTGTGGGGATGCGTCGCCTCCGCAGTGCGATAACTGGTTTTGCTCCAGCGATTGTCTTACCGAAGTCAGCTCAAGAAAAGAAAATTGGCAAAATTGCTCACACTTTGGGAAGCCTGCGCGATCTAGATGTTTTGCGGGAAGCACTTGAAAACCAATACAAACCAACTTTGCCTTCAGAAGAACAAAAGTCTCTGGAAACCGCTTTAAGTTATTTAGGTAAACAGCGACGGCAGGTTTTAGCCGAAGTGAGGGATACCTTAAGAAGCGATCGCTACCAATCTCTAAAGCAATCTCTCAAGAAGTGGTTGAAGCAGCCAAAGTATACAGAAATTGCCCAAATACCAATTCAGGAAGTTCTGCCAGATTTACTTTTACCAGAAGTAAGTAAATTGTTACTACATCCAGGCTGGTTAGTAGGAACTACAGTCAAAGGAGAGGTTGCCGTTATTAGAGATATGCAACCTTATATGGTAGAACAACAATTAGCACACGGGGATGTTCTACATAGTTTGCGGAAAGAAACAAAGCGCATCCGCTACCAAATGGAAGTATTTAGCGACTTCTACGGTTCTACCTATGAAGCTTATCTCGCAGATATGAAGACTATCCAAGCACTTTTGGGTGAAATGCAAGACAGTGTTGTTTTAAATGAGTTTCTGAATCAGGCAATGGACTCTAAGACTAAAATTGGAGTTCCCACATTAAAAGAACAACTAGCACAAAAGAGTTACCAAGCTTGGCAGCAGTGGCAAACTTTACAGCAACGGTACTTGAATCTCGAAATCAGGAAAGGTTTTCACTTAGCGATACTTCAACCTACTTTTGAGGAAGTAAGAGATAAAAATTCAAATTAGCAAAATTAAGAAGCTGCTAATCACATCTTAGGGGTTCCTGCTTAAGATCGAGAGTAGGAACCTTTCTACTTTTGGGCATGAAACGCATTGTTTTGATCGCTGGGTTTGAATCTTTTAACGCTGACTTGTACCGGAAAGCGGCTCACCTAGCGCAACAGCGCTGTCCTGAGTTAGAAATTTTAGTATTTAGCGATCGCAATATCACCACTAACACCGCTCAAGTAGCGGCAGCACTGCAAGGCGCTGATGTCTTTTTCGGCAGTCTGATATTTGATTATGACCAAGTTATCTGGCTGCGCGATCGCCTTACTTCCATCCCAATTCGCCTGGTATTTGAGTCAGCCTTGGAATTAATGAGCTTAACTCAAATAGGTGCGTTTGCCATTGGCGACAAGCCGAAAGGAATGCCGAAGCCGATTAAATTCATCCTCGATAAATTCAGCCAAGGACGAGAAGAAGACAGACTCGCTGGCTATCTCAGCTTTTTAAAAGTTGGACCAAAACTATTGAAATTTGTGCCAGTGCAGAAGGTACAAGATTTACGCAACTGGCTAATAATCTACGGTTACTGGAATGCTGGCGGCACAGAAAATGTTGCCGCAATGTTCTGGACACTTGCAGAAAAATATTTAGGGCTAAACGTAGGCGAAATTCCGCCGCCGCTAGAAACCCCAAATATGGGATTACTGCATCCCGACTATCAAGGCTTTTTTGCATCTCCGCGTGAGTATTTGGAGTGGTATCACAGCAGGAGTCAGGAGTCAGGAGTTAGGAGTCAGAAGGACAAGGAGACAAGGGGACAAGGGGAAACTACATCAGTTTTTACCCAACACCCAGTTGTAGGAATTTTGCTGTATCGCAAGCACGTTATCACTAAGCAGCCGTATATTCCTCAGTTAATTGACTTTTTTGAGCAAGCTGGATTAATACCATTGCCGATTTTTATTAACGGTGTTGAAGGTCATGTGGCTGTGCGAGATTGGCTGACTACAGCTTATGAAACTAATCAAAGGCAAATAGGTAATGTTGAAATTCTCTCACTGTCTAGTGACGCAGTACAAGTAGATGCTATTGTCTCTACTATTGGCTTTCCTTTAGTGGGTGGTCCTGCTGGTTCAATGGAGGCAGGTCGTCAGGTGGAAGTTGCCAAAAGGATCTTGAGTGCCAAAAATGTACCATATATCGTTGCTGCACCATTGCTAATTCAAGATATCCATTCTTGGACACGGCAGGGAATCGGCGGCTTGCAAAGCGTGGTGTTGTATGCCCTACCAGAACTAGATGGCGCAATTGATACAGTGCCGCTTGGTGGCTTAGTGGGGGAAGACATTTATCTGATTCCGGAACGAGTGCAGCGCTTAATTGGGCGATTGAAAAGCTGGATTAATTTGCGGCAAACTCCTCCAGATCAACGCCGCCTTGCCGTTATTTTATATGGGTTTCCGCCTGGCTACGGTGCTACAGGAACAGCCGCACTGCTAAATGTACCGCGATCGCTCCTCAACTTCCTCCAAGCACTTAAAGACGAAGGCTACAACGTTGGAGATTTACCCCAAGACGGGGAAGAATTGATCCGCCTTGTGAAACAGGCGGATGACAAGGAGACAAGGAGACAAGGAGAAACTTCAACGCCTACTACTGTTAATGTCCGTAGTTTAGAAAAGTGGTTGGGATATCTGCGAACGTCGCGGATTGAGAAACAATGGCGATCGCTCACTAATACTGGAATTAAGACATTAGGAGATGAATTTCTTTTAGGTGGTGTGCAGTTAGGCAATGTCTGGATTGGTGTGCAACCACCTTTGGGCATTGCTGGCGATCCGATGCGGCTAATGTTTGAACGCGATCTTACTCCTCATCCCCAATACGCTGCTTTTTATCAATGGTTGCAGCATGACTTTCAAGCTGATGCTGTAGTTCACTTTGGAATGCACGGTACAGTTGAATGGTTGCCTGGTTCTCCCTTGGGTAATACTGGCTATTCTTGGTCAGATATTCTGTTGGGTAATTTGCCGAATCTATATATCTATGCAGCTAACAATCCTTCCGAGTCGATTTTGGCAAAGCGGCGCGGCTATGGTGTTCTAATTTCCCACAATGTACCGCCTTACGGTCGCGCTGGCTTATACAAAGAACTAATTGGACTTCGCGATTTGATTTCTGAATATCGGGAAGATCCAGAGAAAAATTACGCACTTAAAGAAGTAATCTGCAAAAAAATTGCCGACACAGGACTAGATGCAGATTGTCCGTTTGCAGATGCCAAAAATTTAGGAATTGCCTTTACTCCAGAAAATGCGCGATTATTTAGTGCCACGGCATTTAATCATTATTTAGTTCAGCTGTACGAATATCTGCAAGTTCTAGAAAATCGTCTATTCTCGTCTGGTTTGCATACATTAGGTGAACCACCTAATGAAGATCAGTTGACAAGTTACCTCCAAGCTTATTTTGGCGAAGAATTACCACAGGAAGTTATTGAGGCGATCGCCCAGCAAAACGCTACACCTAACCCCCAATCCCCAACAAATAACCCCCAACTTCTAGAAGAAGCTATAGAAATTCGTGACTTATTAATCCAAAGCAGCGATGAGTTAACAAATCTATTGCGCGGACTTAATGGCGAGTATATTCCGGCGGCGGCGGGTGGCGATTTATTACGAGATGGTTCTGGTGTTTTACCTACAGGGCGGAATATTCATGCTTTAGATCCCTACCGGATGCCATCGCCTGCTGCTTATGAACGTGGACGTGAAATTGCTAAAAATATCATTGCCCAACACCTGCAAGAACAAGGGAAATATCCGGAAACTGTAGCTGTAATGTTGTGGGGACTAGATGCAATTAAAACTCGTGGTGAATCTCTGGGTATTCTTTTAGAATTAGTAGGTGCTGAACCTGTAAAGGAAGGAACAGGACGAATTGTTCGCTATCAGTTAAAAACATTGGCAGATGTTGGACATCCGCGTATTGATATATTAGGAAATCTCTCTGGCATTTTTCGCGATAGTTTTGTCAATATTATTGAATTATTGGACGACTTGTTCCACAGGGCGGCTACAGCAGAGGAACCAGAAGATCACAATTTCATCCGCAAACACTATCTAGCGTTGCAATCCCAAGGCGTTGAGAATGCCTCTGCACGCTTATTTTCTAATCCATCTGGTGATTTCGGTTCACTTGTGAACGATCGCGTTGTTGATGGTAATTGGGAATCAGGGGATGAACTAGGTAATACTTGGCGCGATCGCAATATATTTAGTTACGGTAGGCAAGATAAAGGCAAAGCTAGACCAGAAATTCTTAGCCAATTGTTGCAAACAAGTGATGCCATTGTCCAAGAAATTGATTCAGTAGAATATGGTTTAACTGATATTCAGGAATACTACGCTAATACCGGAGGATTAAAACGCGCAGCTGAGAAACAACAAGGTAAGAAAGTTAACGCCAGTTTTGTCGAAAGTTTCTCTAAAGACACAACGCCTCGCAAACTAGAAGATTTGCTACGGATGGAGTACCGCACAAAGTTGCTTAATCCCAAATGGGCTGAAGCGATGGCAGATCAAGGATCAGGCGGTGCTTTTGAAATTTCCCAACGCCTGACAGCATTAATTGGCTGGGGTGGTACTGCCGATTTTACAGATGCATGGGTATATGACGGCGCGGCTGATACTTATGCCCTAAATGCAGAGATAGCACAAAAATTACAAGATGCGAATCCGGAAGCTTTTCGGAATATTGTCGGCAGAATGTTAGAAGCACACGGGCGCGGTTTTTGGCAACCGGATGATCAGAAGTTGGAGAAGTTACGCGAATTATATGATTTATCCGATGAGGAAATTGAAGGTGTAACGGTTAGATAAAAGGCGGTGTTCACTAACTAATAAGTCAAAGAGATAATAACTCGACTCGCTGAGGTAAGAAAATTAACGCCCTTTTTTTCGAAAGCTGAGTGCGTTAACCGAGTGTAACGCACTCTACAAATGCTAGCTACTCAATCAGGACTTACGCAAAAACCCTCTCAAACTCTTATTCCTTTGTGTACTTTGTGTTCTAAACGCTGTCGCTACACTACGTGAATGCGGTTCGTTTTTCCGTTACTGGTGCGTAAGTCTTATCAATTTTTGATACTGTTTTTCAATATCAGAATGGTCTTCTATAGCAGTCCTAAATGATTGTAAAACCCTCTCTTTCTTTCTTCCTTGGCGCTTTTGGCGGCTTGGCGGTAGCCTACGGCAAGCCGCTTTGCGTCTACGTTTAAAAATAACTTTCACAACTCAGATGGGATTGCTATAAATAATTAAGTAAGTTGAGAAAATAGCTTTAGGATAACATTTACCCCCAATGGAAGAAAAGGCTAATTCCGACCGACTGCCATCACAAATATGATATCCCCAATAGAATAATTGTTTGCTGTTGCGTATAGCTACTTCATCTGGATCAATAAACTTAAATCGCTTATCTTGCTGAGACAAACTAGCAAAATATTTTTGATATTGATTTCTTAAAACTTTACTTTTTTTAGTTTCATCTTGAAAGTAGTTATTAATTAATACGAAGAGGTGAGCATCTTTATTCACATTCCTAATTGCTTTTAATGTTCTTTCGATAATATGACCATTCTTATTTAAGCCAAGTGGGTTGAGGGTTGTAGGAATTATACAGTAAGATAATTTCTTAAGTAGCTCAGGAGAATTCTCCTCAAAGACAGGCGAACAGTCACACACAACCATTTTCACATCATCAGGTAGATTACCATTGTCCAAGTCATCAATGTTATAAACAGTGATCGTATTTCCTGGTTTATTTCTAGTTCCAGGTAGATGCAATCCTTCATCAAGCAAAGTCGTAAGATTTTTCTGCGGATCTAAATCAATTAAGGCAACATCGTAGCCAGAAAGAGCAAGTGCGCCAGTAAGATGAGCGCTAACTGTTGTTTTACCTACTCCGCCTTTGCAAGTAAATACACCAAAATAAATAGGTTCTTGACGATGCTGTTGTATTTCGTCTTCAGGAATATTTGAACCAATGATTTTTAACTTGCCATCTTTAATCTCTGCCAACCGCATTTTATTGTTTTTTGTTTGCTCAAAATAGGTTAGTGCTTGCCTAGAGTATCCGCTAGCTGAGACAAGTATTCCGCCTGTAAATTTTGTAGCAATAGGCAATTCTAGAAAGTCAGCAAAACTTTCTAGCTGTGGAACTTTGACTTTAGTTTTATAGTTTTTTACCTGAACAGCAATGATTATATTACCCTTGACTGCTTCAATATCATATCCTCTTGTATTCGCCGGAGGCATTGTAACTTACCATCCATCATGTTCCAAGAGTAATGCCACAACCTTTTCATAATCACTTGCACTTTCAAAAATAGCCATAACCTAAATTGATAAATATAATCTGACACTCATATAGTTCCCTGAAATTTCTCCTAAATTACTATTCCATTTGAAAAAACAATATCTTTATAATCTGAATAGCTAGAAGCTACATCAGACAGATGGTTATTGAGGAAGATTGTTTAGCGTAACCGTTATTACAGTTACTTTGTGTTGTAATTAGCTACTATTTATGTAGGGCAGAATATTAGAGTGTACTTACAGCGATCGCAACGCATAACTGAGATTATTCAGCAGAACAAGAACAAGTTTGAGCAATTTGTGCGCGATCGCCTCATGGTATATTGGACAAATTTAGATGTATGCGAAGTCTGTAATAGCCTAAGCAAATTCTTCGGTTATGGTGCGATCGCAGTTTCTTAAATAGCAGGTACACCAGTGGCTGCAATCGCGCCATCTGCACCCCAGCCGTGCGACTAAACTAACAATCTCAAATATGTAAAATATATTACAAAACCTTGAATTTTATTTTAGTTATGCATCTATGAGAATTTTCGACTTCGGTATTAATACAGAGCTTTATCAAAATAAAATCAAAATCCTCGTAAATATACCATATGTTACTTAACCTATCGCAGTTAATCTAAATGTAGGAATTTTGAGGCATTAATTATGTCGTTAGCTCAGTCGCGTTTGATTGCAGAACTGGTACGTGAAACTCGGCAACGCCTGGGAATGACACAAGAAGAATTTGCTGCCAAGCTGGGAGTTTCTGATCAAAGTGTAAATCGCTGGGGAAATGGAGGAACTAAGCTACCAATAGCCCTGAAGCTAATTGAGATCCTGCAAGCAATGGACAAGCAAGCTTAGAATTTACTGATAAAGCACTTAAATCTCTTAGTTAATAGTTTTGCTGTTAGACATTAATGTCGTACCACAAATGTAATTACTAGCCAAAACCTAACAGTGCAAGACATAGCATATCCTTTATAAAAATACCAAGCTTAAAACAAAGTACCAAAAACAGGAAAGTTAAGAAAAGTCATTGCGCTGTACTAGTACAAATTTTAGTTAAAACATATTTAATATTTTTATTGGATGAATACTCTACTGCCTAACAATGAAGTGGCTCGGCTTGAAGCTTTACGACAGTATCAAATTCTCGATACTTCTCCTGAGGAAGCCTTCGACGCTCTCACTCGCTTGGCAGCAAATATCTGTGAAACTCCTGTTGCTTTCATTACCTTAGTTGATGCCACCAGACAGTGGTTTAAATCAAAAGTAGGCGCGGATATAACTCAAGCACCTCTTGATGTCGGTTTCTGCCCATTAGTGGTGCAGAAACAAGACATCTTAATTATTCCTGATACATTTGCAGATCAACAGTTTGCGGTTAATCCTATAGTTACTACGAATCCTCATGTCCGGTTTTACGCTGGTGTACCTCTAAAGATTCAGGGGCAGATCCTGGGAACACTTTGCGTGATTGACTATGTACCACGTGAACTTAGCCAGAAACAAATTGACGCTCTGCAAGTATTAAGTAGTCAGGTAATTACCCAACTTGAACTGCGGCGGAGTTTAATTGATTTGACAGTTGCTAATGTCAAGCGCGAACAGGCAGAGGTTCTTTGGCGACGGAATGAAGCAAGCCTGCGACGAATGCTCAGAAGTAGTGTAGATTGTTTCAAAGTCTTGGATTTAGAGGGACACTTGTTGTCTATGAGCGCTCAAGGGCAAACAGCGCTAGAAATTGATGACTTTACACTTTACGAAAACTCATCGTGGTTGGAGTTTTGGCAAGAACCAGATAGAGCAGCAGTTGAGTTGGCAATAGCGACAGCAAAAGCCGGAGAGATCGGCAAGTTGCAAGGATATTGCCCAACAGCAAAGGGAAAGCCGAAATGGTGGGATGTAGTTATTACACCAATTCTGGACGCTGAGGGTAAGCCAGAACAACTTTTGGCGGTTTCTCGAGACATCACCGATTACAAACAAGCAGAAGCAGAACAAGAGCGATTTTTTAGTCTCTCGGTTCATCTGCTGTGTATTTCTGGTTTTGATGGCTATTTCCATCTCTTAAATCCTGCTTGGGAAAAAACCCTCGGCTTTACTAAGGAGGAACTGCTAGCAAAACCATATATCGAGTTTATTCATCCTGAAGATCGTGCCGCGACGATCGCGGAAGTACAAAAGCTGGCAAGCGGCACCGAAACTATTGCCTTGGAAAACCGCTACCTATGCAAAGACGGCTCTTATAAGTGGCTGCTGTGGAATGCTGTGGCATTCGCCCAGGAATCGCTGTACTGCGTTGCTCACGACATGACTGAGCGCAAACAAGTAGAAGCAGAATTGCGGGAAATGACTGTTGCCCTAGAAAATGCTGTCGAGGGAATTTCCCGCATTGACACCCAAGGGCGCTACATCAAGGTTAATAAAGCATATGCCGACAAAATTGGTTATCAACCTGAAGAAATGATTGGCATGGAATGGCAAACGACGGTACACCCAGAAGATCGAGAAAATCTGATGGCTGCCTACCAATATATGCTCACCAACGGCAAGGTGGAAGTTGAAACTAGAGGAGTGCATAAAGACGGCGCAATTTTTTACAAGCAATCGGTGATGATTAGCGTCTATGACAAGCAGCAGCAATTCATCGGGCATTACTGCTTTATGAAGGATATCTCTGAACGTAAGCAGACAGAGGCACAATTGCGGTACCAAGCTTGTCACGATGCGCTAACGGGGTTACCAAATCGATTTTTGTTTATTGATCGCGTAGACCAAGCAATTAAGCGGACTAAACGGCAGCCGGACTATTTATTCGCCGTGCTGTTTCTGGATATTGACCGCTTTAAAGTTGTGAATGATTCTCTTGGTCACATAATTGGCGATCAATTGCTAAAGGCGATCGCCCATAGGCTAGAATCTTGTCTGCGTCCTGTAGATACAGTTGCGCGTCTAGGTGGAGACGAATTCACAATCCTCCTAGAGGACATTAAAGATATCAGTGATGCTAGCCAAATTGCTGAACGTATCCAAACAGAACTAGCGTTACCTTTTAATTTGGATGGGCATGAAGTATACACTACGGCAAGTATTGGAATTGCTATAAGTGTGCTTGGTTACAATCAACCAGAAGATATTTTGCGGGATGCAGACACAACAATGTACCGCGCCAAAACTCTTGGTAAGGCTCGTTTTGAAGTATTTGAGCCAACTATGCATACCCAATTAATCACGCAGTTGCAGCTAGAGACTGACTTGCAAAAAGCAGTGCAACGACAAGAATTTCAACTGTATTACCAGCCGATTATGTCGCTGAGAGACGGCAAAATCACCTCTTTCGAGGCGCTTGTACGTTGGCATCATCCGGTGCGTGGTCTTGTCCCAGCAGCAGAGTTTATCCCTATAGCAGAAGAAACGGGCTTAATTATCCCCCTTGGCTGGTGGGTACTGCGCGAAGCCTGCCAGCAAATGCGATCGTGGCAAATGAAGTTTAACTTAGATCCATCTTTAACAATTAGTGTTAACTTATCTGGAAAACAATTTGCTCAACTCAATCTGCTGGAGCAAGTTAAACAAATTCTCCAAGAAACCGCTCTCGATCCCCGCTCTTTGAAACTGGAAATTACTGAAAGTGTGCTTGTAGAAAATGCCAAAGCTGCATCTGCAATGCTGGTACAACTACAAACTCTAGGAGTTCGCTTGTCTATCGATGATTTTGGTACAGGTTATTCATCTTTAAGTTATCTGCACCAATTTCCGATTGACACCTTAAAAATTGATGGCTCTTTTATTAACAACCTAGATGTGGATGTGGAAAAAATTGAAATTGTCCGCGCCATTGTAGCGCTTGCTTGGAATTTGAGCATGGAGGTAGTCGCGGAAGGAGTAGAAACAAACAAGCAAATGTATCAAATCAAATCCTTGAGATGTGACTGTGGACAGGGTTATCTTTTTTCTAGACCATTGGATAGCAAAGCAATAGATGCATTAATTGCTACAAAAGTCAAGTAAAGGCGGGATCATGAACGAAATCAGCAGTGATGCAATTGTCGCTCACTCAGAGCTTGCCAAGTTCAATTTGTTGCGATCGCCCGTGTGGATTTTTGACATTGAGCAAACGCAAATGTGGTGGGCTAATGATGCTGCTTTAAATTTGTGGGATGCCTTGAGTGTAGAAGAATTGCTGGCGCGTGACTGGAGTGATATCTCCCAAGCAACCCGAATCCGGCTCCAAAATTATCTCCAACAGTTTAAACAGGGAAAGACTGTTGTCGAACAATGGACTTTTTACCCCCAAGGAAATACCGTGTCTGTGCGTTGTGTCTTTTCTGGGATTCAAATTGAATCGGGACGTTTAGCAATGTTAGTAGAAGGTGTAACCGACGTTATGGAGTGCATAGATTCGGAAATTCTGCGCTCAATTGAAGCGCTGCGCCACACAACGATGATGGTTTCACTTTATAACCTTGACACTACACCTGTAATGCAAAATCCAGCAGCAATTAATTGCTATGGTGACGAAAAAAATTCTCCTGCTCCTAACAATGCTTTTCAAAGACACTTTGTTGATGGAAATGTATTTGAGCAAGTAATAACTTGTGTGGCAGCTGGAGAAGTTTTTAGTAGGGAAACGCAGGTAGTTACTTTAAACCGGATGCGGTGGCACGAGCTTGATGTCAGGCGGATTAACGATCCGGCTACTGGTAAACCGATGATTCTTGTTAATGAAAAAGATATTACTGACCGCAAGCAGCTAGAACAGCAATTACATGAATATACAGATCAATTGCAACAAAGCTTAAATTTTGAAGCAATGCTGAAACGCATTACCGATAAAGTCCGCGACAGTCTCGATCAAAGTCAAATTTTGCAGACTGTGGTACAAGAGTTGTGTTCTGGGCTAGGAGTGACTTGTTGTAATACGGCATTGTACGATTTAGAGCAAGGCATTTCTAATATCTGCTACGAATACGCTACGGCAAATCCAGGCGCACAGACACGGGTAGCGCAGATAGCTTCGTTCCCAGAAGTTTACCAGCATCTGCTTGATGGGCAGTATTTACAGTTTTGTTCAATTACACCTAACCCGATGCGCGGTCAGGTAGCAATGTTAGCTTGTCCGATTTTGGATGATAAAGGAGTATTGGGAGATTTGTGGTTAATCAATCACAAAGATCATGCCTTTAATGACTTAGAAATTCGCCTAGTACAGCAAGTTGCCAATCAGTGTGCGATCGCTATTCGTCAAGCACGGCTTTACCAAGCATCTCTAGTGCAAGTAGAGGAACTGGAAAAGCTCAATCAACTGAAAGACGACTTTTTAAGCACAGTTTCTCACGAATTACGGACTCCGATTTCTAATATGAAAATGGCGATTCAAATGCTGAAAATTTCTCCTACAGAGGAACGACGCGAGCGTTATTTAGAGATTCTCCAAACTGAGTGTATTCGTGAAAATGATTTAATTAATGACTTATTGGACTTACAGCGTCTAGAAAGTACGTCTTATCCAATTGTGCTTAGTGAACCTATCAGCTTGCAAGACTGGTTGCCTAAAGTAATTGCTCCATTTGTAGTGCGAATGCAGGAATGCCAGCAAACTCTACAAATTAACATTTCGCCTGAGCTGCCACCTTTAATTTCAGATCGCGGTAGCCTACAAAGAATTTTAGCAGAACTCCTGAATAATGCTTGCAAGTACACTCCTGCTGGTAGTGAGATTATTTTGGGTGTCCGTCAAGAAATTGGTAGACAAGGAAAAGAGTTTTCCCCTACAGCTTCTACTGTCTTTACTATTAGTAATCCTACAGAAATTCCAGCAGACCAATTACCACGTATTTTTGATAAATTTTATCGCGTTCCCAAAGGCGATCGCTGGCAAAAGGGTGGCACTGGCTTAGGACTAGCTTTAATCAAGAAGCTGGTTGAACAAATGCAGGGAATTATTTGTGTTGAAAGTTCTAGGGGATGGACTACTTTTACTGTCAAGTTACCAAATCAGCCAAAAGCTTAGTCAAAAAAGCGGTCAGCACTCAGCATTCAGCACTCAGCTAACCCCATAACTGAAGTTAGAAGCTTGAAATCAGGATGTCTTGTAAATTTCAATTAATATCAATTCAGGAGAAAGCAGGTTTTCTTTTTTGCTCCTTGCACTTAGCCGCAGAGATTAATCGGAGACTAAGAGTTAGCTAGTCCCCTAAGTCTCCTTGTCCCCTTGTCTCCTTGTCCCCTTGTCCCCTTGTCCCCTTGTTACGCCATAACCATCCCACCATCTACATTAAAGACTTGACCAGTGATATAAGCAGCAGCAGCATCAGCAGCAAGAAACCGTACTAAACCAGCAACTTCTTCTGGCTGACCGTAGCGACCAAGAGGGATGTATTTTAAAATCTCATCTGAGTTGATATTGCTAGTCATGTCGGTGGTAATAAAACCAGGAGCAACGGCATTAACAGTAATGCCACGCGGCGCGAGTTCTTTGGCAACGGTTTTTGTAAATCCAATTACACCTGCTTTAGCGGCGCTGTAGTTAGCCTGACCAGGATTACCCATAAGACCTGCAACCGAGGAAATATTGATAATCCTCCCAGCGCGTTGCTTCAGCATCACTTTACTCACAGCGCGGGTACACAAGAAAACGCCTGTAAGGTTGAGGTCAATTACGGCTTGCCAATCTTCAGGCTTCATGCGTAATAACAGAGTATCGCGGGTAATACCAGCGTTATTAACTAAAATATCAACAGAGTTCCACTTTTCAAGTGCCGCATTTAGTAAAGAGTCTACTTGATCTCCTTTAGAAACATCTGCTTGGAGAGCGATCGCATTACCTCCCGCCGCCGTAATCTCAGTTACTACTTGCTCTGCTGCCTCACCGGAACTAGCGTAGTTAACAACTACATTAGCGCCAGAATGCGCTAAAGCTTTGGCGATCGCTCTGCCAATTCCCCGCGAAGCACCTGTGACAATTGCCACTTTGTTACTTAAGGGTAAATTCTCTGACAATTCCATACAAATCCTTTTGAACTATTGCGTAATTTTACAAAATTAAGCACCGCTAAATGATTTTAAAGGGATTCGTACCTGAGACTTAAGCAATTGAAATTTTCAAGAACTAAGATTGATATACAAGAGTAGGAAATTACGTCGTCCTATGGCTACTAAACAGCAGTTCAACAACTTTGAAGAGTTACTGTCTGACTCTGATTTATTATTAGTAGATTTTTACGCTGACTGGTGCGGTCCCTGTCAAATGATGGCTCCCATAGTAGAACAAGTAAATGCTCAGATGCAGCAATTACGAGTAGTGAAGATTGACACTGACAAATATCCAGAGCTTGCTAGTAAGCATCACATCCATGCTCTACCAACATTGGTATTCTTCAAACAAGGTAAACCAGTAGATCGGATTGAAGGCGTTATGCCAGCTGAACAATTAGTTAAACGCTTACAAAACTCAATTTGAGCTAAAAATAAGGAAAAATGGGGGATTAGCAGCAAAATTATCTCGGTGTGAAACCCCATTGAAACTTATTCAAAACATTCTTTTTGAACGATAAATTTCAAGGTTGGAATTGTGTCTGGGCTTAAGTTGACGATCAGGCGCTACGTCAACAATTATCTCATCTTGCTTTTTAACACGCTCCTGGGACAAAATCATAAGCCCTGTAATCGCTATCCATAATAAAAAACCCCAACTGCCTACAATTACGCAACAGATAAAGGAAAATAAAAACCAAAGTAGAAAATTCCCAAAACTGCTAGAGCTTTGTTTAGCAGCACTTTTACTAATAAAAGGTGTAGAAACTGAGATTCCTGGTGTAGAACCGCTAGAGGCACTTACTCCACAACTATTAGAATAACTGCAACTCGTGCCACTGCTAGAGCAACCATGCATATCACTCCTTTTGATGTACTCATATTCTGCACTATGTCACAAATGACTAGCGGTTTTTGAGATCACCGCGTCAACTATCTGACAAATTGGCAAATCCTTCAAATTCGACAGCATCGTGACTACAGAACATCCGCACGTCCTTGCTACGATCAAGCGATAGCGTGTGGAGCCGCTCTTGATTGTGGAGTCGCGCTTGACGATCCACCTCCATCATCCACTGGTAGGCACGCATACCTGGGGTACAGTGTCGCTTAGGCGAATTCATTTCTTGCCGATAGAAGTAGGCATCACCAGCATTGAGCAGCCAGCCCTTTGGTGTATCGATGGCGACACCAGCATGACCGCGTGTGTGACCAGCAAGCGGGATTAGCAGGATAGATGGAGGCAGTCCTTCAAGGTCGCGTACTGCCTCGAAACCGAACCAAGGTTCGCCGCCTGCTGCATAATACTTCCAGCGTTTGACTTCATCCCATTGACTTGGACGATAACGTTGACTAGCAATAAAGCCACGCCGATCCTGAGCAGCGTCAATCTCAGTCTGCATTATATGCACGGTTGCTTCCGGGAAATCCTCTAGACCACCAGCATGATCGAAATCAAGGTGAGTAAGTACGATGTGGCGCACATCACGTGCCGAAAAGCCGAGCTGCTCAATTTGAGCGATCGCTGTGTATTTTCGCTCAAACTGGATGTTATTGAAATGAATGAAGAACGGACTGAGCCGCGAATACGGTGCTTCGACATCGCGCAAGCCGAAGCCAGTATCAATCAGAACTAGCCCCTGGTTCGTCTCGATTAGCAGACAGTGGCAGACGAGGCGAGCCGTCAAACCGCTACTGAAGCCATCGAAGAGTCGCCCACCAAGCGGACACATACAGCCACAGTTAAGATGATGAATGTGCATAAATGCTCTAGCTACCTAGTGTTGAACATCCTCAGCGTTACTTGCTTTGGTCTAGGAATTGATTGGGTACTTTCAAATTTTACTTCAAGGTTAACTTACGCAGTCTAAGTTATAAACATCCCATAATTAGAAACGCTGAATATTAAGGCAACACCAATCATTTTGCCGCTCAATAGAGGTAACGCTCCAGCCATTTTGTTCTAAAGCATGAGTAACAGAATCAGCTTGAGAAATTAAAATGCCGCTCAGAATGCCCCAAGTTGTAGATTTAGCAATCTTGCTCATTTGGGGAATTAAGCTAATAATCACCTCAGCCAAAATGTTACACACAATTCCATCAACTAATTCTCCCAGTTTCAATAACTCCTCTACGCTGCCCTCGTGAGCCACCAGGCGCTCAGAACCAATATTATTAAGCTCCTGATTACTACCAGTAGATTGCACCGCCAAGGGGTCATTATCCACCGCATAAACCTTACTTGCTCCTAATAGCAACGCTCCTATCGAGAGAATGCCAGAGCCACAGCCAATATCTGCAACTATTGCACCAGCGATCGCCTGTCTTTCTAAAGCCTCTAAACATAGTTGCGTTGTCGCATGATTACCAGTGCCAAAGGCAACACCCGGATCAAGCCGCAGCATAATTCTGTCTGATTGCGGTATCGGTAGCCAAGCTGGATTAATTAAGAAGCGATCGCCAATTTCTAGAGGTTGCCAGTGTTCTTTCCAGCTACTTGCCCAGTCTTCCTCATTAATTAAGATACTCTCAATTTTTGGTACTGGTAGCCCCATATTTACAGCATCTTGATCTAGCAATAGCGAAAGCGCCTCTAAATCTAGTTGCTGTTGGTGCTTAGGCAAGTAAGCACGTACTAGAAATAAATCTCCTTTCTTCTCAGTAGCCGTCCCCTTAACGCCAAAATTTTCCAGCCGCCAGAAGATACAATCTTCCAAATCAGGAGCGCCAAAAATTTGTACTTCCCACCAACTATTTGCCATAAGGAGTCATTAGCTATCAGCTATCAGCTATCAGCTTTTAGAATTGTTGTGCTTAATCAATTTTGATTACCGAAGCCTTATAACCTAGCAGTCAGCTTAAAAAGTTGACTGCTGACCGCTAATGGCTGAATGCTACAAAGTTACTGTATAAGCATCCCGAATTCCAGGTACTTTGATAATCTCATCCAAAATTCCATCTGGTAGAGGATCATCAATACTCAGAACCATGACTGCATCACCCCGGACAATTTTGCGACCTACCTGCATACTGGCAATATTGACATTAAAACTACCTAGTAGCGAACCGAGTTTACCAATAATTCCAGGCATATCACGGTGTAGGGTAAACAGCATATGCTGAGTCGGTGGGACGTTGATCGGGAAGCCATCAATGTCTGTAAGGTGAATTTCGCCATCACCCAATAATGCGCCTGTTACCGAATGCTCACCCAACGAACCCTTGGCTTCTAAGTGCAGCGATCCTGCATAATCTTTTACCGAAGCATCGCGTGTTTCAATGACGCGAATTCCTCGCTCTTTAGCTTCAATGCTAGCGTTAACGTAATTTACCCGTTCCCGCAGAGCTTGAGATAATAATCCTTTGAGCGCCGCCACTACTAAAGGCTGACTTTTATTAGTTGCTAGTTCTCCTTGCAAGGAGACATTTAGCGACTCTACTCGTCCCCCAGCTAGTTGTCCTACTAAGTTACCAAGTGTTTCCGCAAGTTGCATATAAGGTCTAAGTTCTTCCAGCACATCCGGACTTAGTCCGGGGATATTTACAGCCGATCGCGCTGGTAGTCCTAATAATACATCCCGAATTTGTTCGGCTACGTCAATGGCGACATTAACTTGAGCTTCTGCTGTGGATGCTCCTAAGTGGGGAGTGAGGATCGCTTCTTTGCCTAGTGTTCTTAATTGAGATTCTCCTAGCGGTTCTGTTTCGTAAACATCGATCGCTGCACCAGCAATTTTGCCGTTTTTCAGTGCTTCCGCCAAAGCGGCTTCATCAATTATGCCGCCTCTAGCACAGTTAATAATTCGGGCGTTAGGCTTCATTTTAGCTAAGGCGGCGGCATCGATTAAATGGGCTGTTTCTGGGGTTTTGGGGATGTGCAGCGTAATATAATCTGCTTCTTGGAGTAGCAAATCTACTTCTACCAAGCGACAGCCTAGTTGTTCAGCGCGCTCTCTAGAAATAAATGGATCATAAGCTAGTAGTTTCATTCCCATTGCTCTAGCAACAGTGGCAACATGAGAGCCAATTTTACCCAAGCCGACAACTCCGAGAGTTTTTTTGTAAACTTCAGCGCCAGTAAAACTTTTGCGATCCCACTGTCCACTTTTAACAGAAGCGTTGGCATCGGGAATGTAGCGAGATAGAGCCAGCATCATCGCCAAGGCGTGTTCGGCGGCGGCGATCGTGTTGCCTTCTGGAGAATTTACAACTACAACTCCTTGGCGCGTAGCAGCAGGTACGTCTACGTTATCAACACCTACCCCGGCTCTACCAATAATTTTTAGCTGGGTTCCAGCCTCAATAATTTCCTTGGTAATGCGGCTACCAGAGCGAATCATCAGTGCATCGTACTCTGGAATAATCTGCACCAGTTCCTCCGGTGACAGAGTTGTTTTTATATCAACAGTAGCAACTTGAGAGAGTATATCAATTCCAGCCTGGTCAATTGGGTCAGATACAAGAACCTTGGACATGATTAGCAACTATTTAGGTAAGAACACTGTTAACTGATATTGAAATGCTCACACAGCTATTGTTTTTATCGACACAAGCGACTGCGACTAGGCGTGGCAGATGTTAGTTAACCTACCTGGATACAAAAATCGCTGGCGTTGCGTATTGATTGCCGCAGTAGGTCATTTTAACCGTAAAGGTGTCCCTTGTAAGAGTCTTTTAGCAAAAATTTTGTCATCTGAAGATAATTTTGGTATTAATAGCGATCGCACTTACACACGAATCCCGATTAAGACAGACGAAGCACTGTATCTAGTATTGTTACTTTATTAGTTACACATATATTGTCAACGCTCTTGGCTTTTGGAATATGCCAAGCGCGCTAGTTAAGACTAGTTTAGCTTGGTACAAAATCCAAACCAAGGCAAAATCCTGATTAGATAAAGATTATTAGAGCTATGAATTACCTTGTCGCCGTACTACCCGATCGCATTCAAGCAGAAGCCGCTTATCTAGCTCTAGAAAAAGAAGGCATCCCTACTAATAAAGTAAGTATCCTTGGCAGAGGCTACAAAAGTGCTGATGAATTTGGCTTAATTGATCCTAATGAGCAAGCTAAAAAGCAAACAAATTTACTGAAGTCTTGGCTTGTGCCTTTTGGCTTTGTAGCTGGATACTTATTTAATGTCCTCACTGGTTTAGAAACTTTTCCTTTTGTGGGTGCAATTGGCAATCACATAATTGGTGGACTATTAGGTGCTGGCGCTGGTGCTATGGGTGCTTTCTTTACTGGTGGCGGCGTAGGTTTAGCAGTAGGTAGCGGTGATGCTTTACCTTACCGCAACCGCCTAGATGCAGGTAAATATTTAGTTGTGGTTCAGGGTACAGAAAATGAAACTCGGCAAGCAACCCGGATACTTCGCTCCTTCGAGCCAGAAAATCTCCAAGGTTATGCTGCTCCAGCTGAAGTTTAAAGGCAATCCCCCCTTCTTTCCCCTTACCCCTTATCCCCTTTGGGAACCCCAACCCCCCCCTTAAGAAGGGGGAGGGGAGAGACTAATAATTAATTCTCCCTTGCTTCCCTACTTCACAAAAATAGTGCAACTTTAAAAAGTATTGAAATGCTGCCACGAGAAGAACTTTTAAAAGGTGTTGAAAATCGAGATAGTGTAGCGCGGGTAATTGATCGCGCAGATCAGGCAATTAGAACCTGGGAAATTGTATTAACAGATTTTTTCTCGCCTCCAGAATTAGCTGAAGCTCAACAGGTATTTAGTCGTTTAACTGAAGTCCAGTTAATTGCTTGGGGTGGCTATCCGCAAGCAGAAAGGCAACGCTTAGGCATAGCACGTTCCGAAGTACCCCTAGATCAATCCCAAGTTGAAGTGGCGGCATTAGAAATAGCTGGTAATTTTTTATTTGATACTGCTACTCACCGCGACTTTTTAGGCGCAATGCTGGGAACTGGGATTGTGCGCGAGAAGACAGGCGATATTATTGTTTTGGGTGAACGCGGAGCGCAGGTAATTGTTGTGCCAGAATTGGTAGAATTTTTGGCAATGAGTCTGACTCAGGTGCGTTCAGTACCCGTGAAAACGCAGCGTATTGATTTGAATGAACTGAAGATTCGAGAACCGAAAAAGAAGGAATTAACAACGGTTGAAGCTTCTTTGCGGCTAGATGCTCTAGCATCTGCTGGTTTTGGGATGTCCCGCAGTAAAATGTCTGAGTTAATTGATGGTGGAGATGTGCGAGTCAATTGGAAGGAAATTAGCCAAGCTAGTTATCAAGTTAAACCAGGTGATTTAATTGCAATTCGCGGTAAAGGACGTTTAGAAGTTGGGGAAGTAATGGTTACTAAAAAAGAACGTTACCGTGTCCAACTAACTCGTTATATCTAACAAATAATTAGTTATTAGTCATTAGTCGAATGAATTGATATTTTTTGCTTTATGCAAGAGCTTTATTTAAGTTAGATGTCGGATAACTCGGCAGGGATTTCCTACTGCAACTACGTTTGCGGGAATATCTTTTACAACAACACTGCCAGCGCCGATGGTAGTATGATCGCCAATAGTAACACCAGGACAAATAATTGCACCACCGCCAATCCAGACATTATTGCCAATTGTAATCGGAGCGGCAAGTTCCCTACCAGAAAGACGAATCTCCGGTTCTACTGGGTGATATGCGGTGTAAATCTGCACATAAGGAGCGCACAAAACATGATCACCAATAGTTACTTTATTGCAGTCTAAGATTACACAGCCATAGTTCATATATAACTTATCGCCAACAGATATATTGCTGCCGTAGTCACAGTGAAACGGAGGCACAATTTCAATTGACGATCCCACTTGAGCAAATAATTGATTGAGGATGTGCGATCGCAATTCTAGTTCTGATTCAGTAGTACCGTTGTACATTCTTAAAAGACGACGAGCGCGTTTACTATCAGCAGCTAGTTCCGGATCAGTAGCTAAATACAGTTCACCTGCTAGCATTTTCTGTTTTTCGGTTTTTTCCGTCATCGGCTTTCCTGCTAGATAGTGATTGCACGATTTTAATGGAATAGGTGCAACCTCAGCCGACTATTTTCGGTGATCACAATAATTTCTTACTAATTAGGAGCAGCGACACGATTGTCCAAAATCGTGCTGACGATTATCTTAGTTTCCACCCTGAGCCAGCAGATACTTTGCTTGTAATTGAGATTTCAGATTCTTCTCTAAGTTATGACCAAGATGTTAAGTTACCACTATATGCTGAAGCAGGTATTTCTGATTATTGGATATTTAACTTAATAGCAAATCAGTTAGAAGTTTACAGCGAATCTTATCAAGATTTACAGCATAAATTTGGTTATAGTACGAAGCGAATTGTATTATCTAATAAAGCGATCGCTTTACCCTGTTTTCCTGATTTATTACTAAATTTATCCAAGGTTTTTCCTAGAGTTGGAGTTTAGAAGTAAGGTAATTAACCGACCGTTCTAGATCAAATTAGGCAAAAAGACAAAAGCGAGCTAGCTATAATCAAACCTAGATAGCATTAGAGCTTGCCTTTTCAGGAGTAGGGATACAAAGGAAAAATTATATGCCTCAATCGATAACTCCCACTTCTACAAAAACCCTAACTTTTGAAGAGTACCGATTCTACCAAGGAGAACCGGATGTCCTCTATGAACTATTCAGGGGTCGCCTAATACCAATGGCAACTGCTACAGGGTTACATACAAGAATTTGCAATTTTCTGGTTTATCAGTGCCAACGCTACTTTGCTACTGCCAATCTGTCGCTAGTAGCAACAACTTCAACTGGAGTCCGAACCGAAGAAGATTCATCTCGGATTCCTGATGTTGTAGTTTGCAGTCAAAGTCTTTGGGAACAAGTCTGCGTTAGACCTGGATCAGGAGTGCTTGACTTCAATGAAGTGCCTTTATTAGTTGTTGAAGTAGCGAGTGAGAACTGGCGCGAAGACTATATCCGCAAACGTGCAGAATACGCTTTGATTGATATTCCTGAATATTGGATTGTCGATCCTCAAAAACAGCGAGTCTGGGTTTTAAGTAATCCTCAAAGTGAAGATGGTTACGAAAGAACTGAGTTTAGGCGCGGGGAAGAAATAACATCTGTACAGTTTCCTGAACTAAATTTATCAGTTCAGCAGGTGTTATCTCCTCCTATTGTAGAGAATTTAATTAGGGAAGAACAAGTTGAGCGACAACAGCTTGAGCAACGCGCCGAACGATTAGCTGCTAAGTTACGTGAGATGGGAATCGACCCTGATGCTGTTTAATTAAAGTCGCGGATGCAGTCTTAGACGGCGACTAGTTATCAGTAAAATTAACAGACGCGATCGCTCTTCCCAATTCAACTAATCTTAACTTCTATATTCTTACAGTTCGCACAGCTATAAATTTCTAGAATAATACCTCCGAAGTCAGGATTTATCGCATCTGACTTAGTTAGTGCAGCAGTAGTATCAAGTTTATCAGCATGGTGATTCATCTTTGTGCCGCACTGAGGGCATAACATTTTTTTAGCTTCTAGCATATAGTTTCTTTTAATTGTAAGACTGGTAGATGCTCATTTAAAAGATTATGACATTGTGTGATGAAAGCGATCGCCAATCAAACATTAATATAAATTACTCCAGGGAAACATTCTCTCGTCCATATCTCAAAACCTTTGCCATCCAAACTAGCTCTTTTAAGAATTTATCAATACGCTGTATATATGACTGCTCTAAAAGCGTACCAGAGGCATCAAATAACTGGTGTACATTAGAAAAATTCACATCCCAAAATATAGTTACTAGCCCTAATTCTCTCATTACCGGAAGCAAATTTTGGATAACTCTAGTACCACCAAATCCGCCTGCGGAGACACCACAGATGCCAACAGCTTTGTGAATATATTCCTTTAAATTTGTATCAAGCAAATGCTTAAGCATTCCTGGATAGCCATGATTGTATTCCGGCACAACAATAATTAATGCGTCCGCCCGCATTACAGTTGCAGAAAATCCAGGATTTTTAATTGATTCCCCCTCATCCATTGTTGACAAGGGAATATTACGAATATCAATTAACTCTGTCTCAACTTCATGACGTTTGACAACTTCTACTACTAATTTGGCTACATATTCACTCATGCGTTCTTGGCGCGGTGTACCAAGAATTACCGGAATAAAAATTCCTTTGTTTGTATTCATACTAACTTTTCAAAGAACAATTCTTTAGTAAACCTAATCAAAGGCACAAGACGCGAATCATTAAAGGTGGAATATCAACAATTAAATACTAATAATGACTAATGACTATTACTAATCATCTTTCCCTCGTCGCTGCTTCCCTTTTTGCTGATCTTCATTATCTGGCTTACTACGACGTTGACGCTTTGAGTCATCAGTACCTTTATTTTCTTCCCCACTTGATTTAGGTTCAACGATTACAGGCGAAGGTTCTGGCTGCGTATCTACAACTACAGGTGGCGGTGCTTCAGTTGCAGGAGAGGGTTGTACTGGTGCTTCTTGATTAGGAGGCGGTGTTTCTATCGGTGAGGGAGCGTCGCTAGGCGTGGGTGATGGATCTGGAACAGGAGACTCGGAAACACTCGGAGATGGAGACGGTGTTGCAACTGGTGTCGGCTGTGGTGATGCTTCTGGGGAAGCGCTAGGTATTGGCGCGACTCTGGAACGCCGACGTTGATACCTGGGAGTGGAAGTTTGTGGCGGCGCGGTATTTCTATTTTCAACTGACGGCGATCGCACTTCAGTGTTATCGACATCCGGTGATGGCTCACTACTAGGCTGCACAACAGGTGGTGTGGATTGCTGTTGATTTGAGTTGGATAAAACTGTACTGAGGGCAACAGCTGCTACAGTGCCAAAAAGTGCTACTCCTGAGCCAATTAAAAGACCACGCATTAGAGGTCGTTTAGCGGCTTGCACAGGGCGTTGAGAAGCTGCTAGGGGTTTTTGAGGTTGAGGAATAAAAGCTAGGGTTGCTGCTGTATGTTGTGGCGTTAGTGACTTTTGTGCAGCTATAGGTAGCAGCGATAGCCAATCAGTGATCGCATTTGGTCGAAACCGCGCTTCTACTGCCATACCTCGCATCACTGCTTGATTAACGGCAACACTGAGTTGGGGTTGTAAATCGCGGGGGGCAGGCATGGGGACGCGATCGCGTAAACTTGAGGCAATTGGCACTTTTGCTGTTAACAGTGTATAAAGTGTTGCCGCCAAGCCATAAACATCAGTTGCTGGTGTGCGCGGTGCTTGAGTAAGATATTGTTCAATCGGTGCATAGCCGTCTGAAACCATGCCTGTATGAGTCTGCGTAGAGCCTGGGGTAAACTCCCGCGCAATCCCAAAATCAATTAGCACTACTTCCTGTGTTCCTTGACGGAGAATAATATTTTGCGGCTTCACATCCCGATGCAGCAGATTATTTTGATGTACTACCTGCAACGCTGCGCCAATCTGCTGAATGTAGTTAATTGCTGTTGATTCTGCTAGTGGCTGAGAAGACACAACTTGATCCAAAGTTTGACCAGGAATATAATCCATCACCATATAGGGCAGCTGGTCTTCAACAAAAAAGTCGCTGATGCGGACAATATTCGGGTGGACACATAAAGCCAAGCGTCGTGCTTCGTCTTGAAAAGAGCGCTGGAATTTAACAAACTCAGGATCTTGCCGTAGTGATTCATTAATCGTTTTAATCACCACTAGCTGACCTAAATATTGATGAGTGGCTTTGAAGGTAATGCCAAAACCACCCCGCCCTAGTTCTTGCTCTAGAGTATATTTCCCACGCTGTAATGTTTTACCGACTAGCATAATGATTTTAGATTTTAAACTGGGCTAAGACGATTTTGGATTGGGGGATACTAATTGAGAACAAGCTGTGAATCCACCGAACAATTTAATTAATAAATTACTTCCATACTCAAGTTGAAGCAGATATAGAAGCCAATTAATGGCATGAAGAGTGTTTAGGACTCTAGCTATTAAGTTGTAACTGCAACCAATATGTCTGTTCTAAATCGTGCGCTCTTTTTCGTTGAAAATCTGCTGCATTCGTTCCTCACTCCATTCGTCCGCTTCAATGACGGCAATCGGAGGGCGTTGTTGCATCCGGTCTACATAAGCATAGAAAGCTACTGTATCTTGACGATTGCGTAAGACATAAGTTCGGAGTTCTTCATCTGTCATTGCTGAAAAATTTGGATTGCTCATCGAATCGTCCTCCTGCCGTTAGTGGCAATTTCTATTTCAAATGATTCGCCTGCCAAGATCACTACGTTACCACTGCGCTGATCAACCCGCACTAAGTGAATACTGATGTAGGCGTTGGTCAAAAATATCGAGTCTTGAAACAAAGCCAATTGCTGTGCTAACGTAGGCAATTTTATTGATCGCTTTAGCGAAACTTTACGTATAAGTTATAACACTGCTGTTAGTTCAACTCCACCAGTACAAAAACTTGCCACGACATTCCGTCTTTGACTATTTGAAAATCCACAATTTCTTTCACCTATTTTCCGTTGTGTTCCACGCAAGTAGTTCAACCAAGCGGCGGCTGTGCCTGGATAGGTGATTTTAAACTGTTTTATATAAATCTGCACTGTTGCCGTAAATAGTAGTGCGTATCGTTGTTTTTAAATGGGTAATGCAACAATCATGCTCAATATCTAATCATTGAAAATCAAAAATAGCTTAAAACCTCTGACCAATACCTAATTGCAGCCTACTATCTCCTTGGTCATTAAAGCCAAATTCAGCACGAATTATCCCAATTGCTGAGTCTAGGCGAATGCCAACGCCGTAGCCAAAACCAGTACCTGGCTTACCGCGTACAACTGCTGGTTGTCCTAAAACTGTATCTCCAGAGGAGAAATCTGAGCCAAAGTCCGCAAAAACTGCACCACCTACAGCATTAAGAATTGGGAAGCGGTACTCTGCCGAGGCTAACACATAAGAGCGCCCACTGCCGACATCCCCAGGTGCGTAGCCGCGTACTGAATCAACGCCACCTAAATTAAAAGCTGCATACGGCGGCAAATCGCCAATTGTTGTACCTCCTTGAATATTCAAGGCTAATACCTCTGAATTGTTCTTCCCTAGCAGTTGTACAGGGAGATAGTGACTATAGCTTGCCCGCAAGCGATTCATTGAGATATTACCTAAACCAATCGGTATTGATTGTTCTGTACTTAAGCTAAGTACCGTGCCTTGAGTAGGATAAATAGAGTTATCTCGCTGGTCTTTGATGGCAACGAAAGATACTGTTGTTAAGTCGTCTATGCCAGTACCACTAAAAGAAAGAGGATTTCCTAATTCATCAACTGGGGAAATGTCACCATCGCGATCGCGTATACTCGTGCGCGTATAATTCAAACCTACGGATGTTTGCCAGTCATTAATCGGGCGCTGCAAGGTAATACTGCCACCAAATTGGCGTTCCCGAACTCTGTCACCATTGAGTAGGTTAATACTGTCGTCAAATGTCTCGGAAATGCTGCTGTCGCTAAATGCCTTAATTTGGTAGCCAAAGCGATCGGGGTTACTAGGACGATAAGCACTGGTAAAACTAGCGCCAAACTGAAGATTGCGGGGGCTTGCTTGGAGATTTACACCCAGTTGTTGATTGATTCCACCTACATTTTGGTCGTTGTAGCTTACTGTGCCAAAAATTCCACTGTCTTGATTGTAACCAGCGCCTACATTAACTCCTGGTGGGGGAAACTCCGTCAACTTATAAATAACATCAACAGATTTGGCATTTCCTTCTAGCGCTACATTCACACTTTGAAATATTCCTAGTTGCGAAAGCTGCTGTAAATCTTGTTGTACCAGCTCCTCACGGTATACTAGACCTGATTTAATTTTTAACTCACGACGCAGGAAATCTTGGCGAGTGCGTCCTTGAAGAAGTTTTCCTTGATCATCAATTGCTTTGCCGTCTTCATTGAAAAAGCGGAATTTTACGTTATCAACAACGCCTTCCGCTACTTCCAGATTAATTACCCCGTCAGGACTAGGTTGTACAGATAATACTCGTGCAAGTTTATAGCCGTTTTGGGCATACCAGCGATCAATCTGTTGCACACTTTGGTTAATAGTAGCTTGACTGATTGTATTGCCTAGCTGTGGTTTAAAGCTATTGAGCGCTACATCTAAAGTTAGCGCTTTGGCGCCAGAAAGTTGTAGCGATCGCACTACGACAGGTTCAACTTCATACACTACACTCAACCCTGATTTTGTAGAGCGGCTATCTACACGCGCATCGGCTATTAAGCCTGTATCTAAAATTGCTTTAACATCACTTTGTAGCTGGCTGCGGCTGGTTTCTCCACCAGAATTAGTTTGAATTACTTTACGGATAATTTGCTCTAACTCCTGACTTGCACCGACAATCTGGACATCAGTTGCTGTTACAACTAAATCATTTGCAGCTTTTTGGTTAACAGCACGTACTGTCGTAGCTTGATTGAGTATCGGTGGTTGAGCTGATTGTGTGCTATCTTCCGTTGGAACTACAACCGCTTTTTGATAGTCATGGTAATACTGGACATTACCGTTTTGATTGGCTGGTGCTGGTGGCGATTGCGCGATTATCTCTACTTTTTTAATTGACACTAAGCGATCGCTGGTTACTACAAGTGCTGACATAGGAGTGGCACTTAGGGCATAATTTAAATCCCAGATATTAAGGGCAGCCAAAGTCCAAATTGCAGCACAAGGAACACGCATAAGAATTAGCAGTTATGTTTTAGGCGCAAAACTGTGAGGATAATATTCAACTTTAACTTCTAACCTTGAATCAAGGTCGCTATAAGTCAAAACACATCTTGTGACTTTTACATGAATTCCCTGTCAGTCTCAACTCCTATACGGTTACTTTGCCTCAGCAATGGTCATGGAGAAGATATTATTGCTATCCGCATTTTGGCGGAACTAAAGCAATTAGCAGAGATTGATATTGCCGCTTTACCTATAGTTGGCGAAGGACAAGCTTATACTGGGCTAGGTATTCCGATAATCTCGTCAGTTCAAAATATGCCTTCTGGTGGCTTCATTCACATGGATGGGCGACAATTAGTGCGCGATGTCCAAGGTGGCTTAATTGGCTTAACTTTATCTCAAATTAAAGCAGTACGTAATTGGGTAAAACTTGGGGGAGCAATTTTAGCTGTCGGAGATATTGTACCGTTGTTGTTTGCCTGGGCAAGCGGTACTAATTATGCCTTTGTCGGCACAGCGAAATCAGAATATTATTTGCGCGATGAAGTTAATTTTTATCAAAGATCGCTGTTTAAATCTTTTGAAGGCTGGTCGGGTTCAGTTTACCATCCTTGGGAGCGCTGGCTAATGAGTTGTCAACGCTGCAAGGCAGTTTTCCCTAGAGACTCACTGACAACCCAAACTTTACAAAAGTGGGCGATTCCGGTTTTTGATTTGGGTAATCCCATGATGGATCAATTGGATGCAGTGCCATCTCCACTTGATAACTGGAATGCAGCACAAAAATCCCTCACCATCACCTTGCTTCCAGGTTCTAGATCACCAGAAGCTTATGCCAACTGGCAGCAAATTATTGTAGCGGTTACGGCTTTACTAGAAAACTTCCCGGAACGATCGCTATTATTTCTCGGAGCGATCGCTCCCAGTTTAAGCCTAGAACCTTTATGCCAAATTCTCACCAATGCTGGTTTCACACAAGTAAGTAATAAATCACCGCTTGCTGATGCTAATACCTTGAGATTTGAACATAAAAATGCATATCTAGTTCTGAGTCAACACGCCTATAATCAGTGCTTGCAAATTGCAGACATGGCGATCGCTATGGCGGGGACAGCGACTGAACAATTTGTAGGATTGGGTAAACCAGCGATCGCCTTTCCTGGCAAAGGACCTCAATTTACCTACACTTTTGCTGAAGCTCAAACTCGTCTACTAGGCTCATCGGTAATTCTAGTAGAGCAACCAAGTCAAGTTCCCCATGCTGTGCAGTCTTTACTAGGCGATCCTGATAGACTAAAGTTAATTGCTCAAAATGGCTGGCGACGGATGGGGAAACCAGGATCTGCTCGTCGCATTGCTGCTTGTTTACTAGAGCAATTGAGTTACTACTCGTAAGTGTTGTTGCCTGATAGTGGCATCGCCCTTATGAAATATTTAACTAATCACTGTGTATATAAATACGTCAGGACTTACGCAGAGTCCGGAGGGGAGACGAAGTAGTAACCCTTAAACTAAAG